>ERZ791881.161-NODE-161-length-75266-cov-7.400420_pt1 | contig 75266 bp, 42 predicted proteins | sample MGYA00510161_ERZ791881 | MGnify/ENA primary metagenome ERZ791881 (study PRJEB30046, sample SAMN00792073) | human gut metagenome | study: EMG produced TPA metagenomics assembly of the A metagenome-wide association study of gut microbiota in type 2...
GCGGTAATGGCAGCGGCGAAGGCCGCGGTGTGCCGGTCAAGCCGCCACGCCTGCTGCGTGAGGTTGCGCCTGTATATCCTGCGTCCGCACGCAACAGCGGTGCTACCGGTGTGGTAACGGTACGCATTCTGGTAGGTGCTGACGGCAGTGTAGAGGATGTAACGGTTGTCGGTTCCTCCGGCAACGGTGCTATGGATAACAGCGTTGTGACGGCAGTCAACAAATGGCGCTTCAGTCCTGCCAAAGACAAGTACGGGCAGAACGCACGCTGTCGCGTTACGCGCGCAGTAAGCTTTAACTTAAGATAAAAATGCATAGATGCTTTGACGCAAAGAAGCTGCTGTCTTCGGATGAAGCCGGAGACAGCAGTTTTAATTTCGGGAGAAATATCGAGTTTAAGAAGATGATTATATCGATGCAAAAGAAAAAAACACGGGCATTATGCACCGTGTTTTTTCTGTCTTGTGTCTCACGGAAGGAGTGAGACGAAGTGGAAGGGATTAGATAAATACAAAAATCGTCGGCTGATATTTTATCAGCTGTGTATATTATACTATATGATAAAAGAACTTGTCTAATATGGAATCAGCATAACAGTTATTTCGCCTTGTTCAGATTTCTGTATTTCGTTACGAAGAGGGCTATGCGCTCTAGTGCCTTATGCAGGATTTCTTCGCTGTATGCATAGGAGCAGCGGATATAGCCTTCACCACCGGCACCGAAGATGTTGCCGGGGATTACGAGAACCTCCTGCTCCTCCAGGAGCTTTTCAACAAATTCCATGCTGGAAAGGCCGGTTTCCTTGATGCAGGGGAAAACATAGAAAGCGCCTTCGGGCTCATACAGCGGCAGCCCCATCTTGTGGAAACCGTCAATCATAATCTGACGGCGGCGGCTGTATTCGGCAACCATGTTGTCAACGTCCTGACGGCAGTATTTCAGTGCTGCAATCGCACCGTACTGTGCCGTAACGTTGGGGCAGAGCACAACATATTGATGCAGGATGTTCATAGCGTTGATGATTGCTGCCGGTGCCATGATATAGCCAAGACGCAGGCCGGTCATAGCGTAGGCCTTGGAGAAGCCGTTGAAAATAATGGTGCGGTCGCGGAATTCCGGGAAGTGGGTGAACATGGTGTGCGTTTTGCCGCCGTAGGTAAGATGAGCATAAAGCTCGTCACTGATGACAATCAGGTCATGCTTTACAGCCCAGTCGCCGATAGCCTTAATCTGCTCCTTGCTCATAACGGCACCGGTCGGGTTGTTGGGATAGCCAAGCATAATAGCCTTAGTCTTGGGCGTAACAGCCTTTTCCAAATCTTCGATAGTAGGCACAAAGCCGTTTTCCTGATAGGTTTCTACGGAAACAGGCTTGCCGCCTGCCAGAATAACGCAGGCCTTGTTGGCAACGTAGCAGGGTTCAGGCAGAATAATTTCGTCACCGGGATGCATAATGGTAGTAATAGTGGTGTACAGTGCTTCGCTGACGCCTACGGTTACCATGATTTCGGTTTTCGGATCGTATTTCACGCCATAGTTTTTATGGATATCATCCGCAATTGCTTCGCGCAGCTCCAAAAGGCCGAGAGTGGGAGTATAGCAGCTTTTGCCTTCGCAGATGCTGTTGATTTCGGCATCCTTGACAGCTTGCGGAATATCAAAATCCGGTTCGCCTACGCTGAGAGGTACGATGTTGGGGTTAGCGGTCATAATATCAAGAAACTTTGCCAGACCGGAGGGAGGCAGTGCTTTAATAAAGGGAGAAACAGCAGCATCAAAATTATAGGACATAAAAATACCACCTTTCATAAAAAGCTTGTCGATAAAGCGCCCTTGTCCAAACTGACACTTTTTCCACAATCTCTATCTGTTTACTGTATTACTGTAGCAGATATTTTTGCCACTGACAAGGGAAAGCGCAGTGTATACATTTTACGTGGCAGATTTAGCATCTTTCTGTATAAAATTTAACATATAATAACTAGATATAGCGTAAGCTACTTGCAAGACTTGTCAACAGATGCTATAATAAGGATAGCCAAAATAAGTATGACTTGTGAAAGAGTGGGTTTAAAGCCCGCTCTTTCCGCTTATTACGATGTTTCTGACGCATTTGCTGCAGAGGCAGGTATTGGCCGCAAGGTTAATACAGAAAGAAAAACTTAATATGGAGGTGAAAATGATGCAGGCAAAAGAAGTTGAAGCACTGATTACCGCAATGGTAGGACCCCTTCTGCAGGATACCGGGCTTACTCTGGTTGATGTAGAATATGTGCGTGAAAAGGACTGGTACCTACGGATTTTTCTCGATAAGCCTGGTGGAGTTGAAATTGATGACTGCCAGATGGTGAGCGAAAAGCTGACGGAGATTCTTGATGCAGAGGATCCTATTCCCGACAAATACTTTTTGGAGGTTTCTTCTCCGGGCATTGACCGTCCGCTGAAGAAGGACAAGGACTTTGAAGCTGCCTACGGCACCAAGGTTGACATTATGTTCTATACTCCGTGGGAGGGAATGAAAAATCTGACCGGCATTCTGGTAGCACATGATGACGAAGCTGTACAGGTTAAAAAGATTATTAAAGGTAAGGAATTCAAAAATCCTGACCGCATTGAACGTAGGCTGATTGCGAATATCAGACCGCATATAGACTTTTAATTTAAGAAATAGGAGGCTTATTAAGTGAACGCAGATTTTATCTCAGCAATCCAGGAATTAGGAAAGGAAAAGGGTATTGACCCCGAGCTTTTGTTCCAGGCTGTTGATGACGCTTTGGTTGCTGCTTACAAAAAGAACACCGGCACAAACCAGAATGTCCGTGTTGAAATGAATAAAGAAACCGGTGAAATCCATGTATATGCTCAGCGCACTGTTGTTGAAGGCGAGGCTGACGGCATTAATGAAATGACTCTGGAGGATGCTCAGGCAATCAACCCGCAGTATCTTGCAGGCGACATCGTAGAGGTTGAGGTTACACCGAAAAACTTTGGCCGTATTGCTGCCCAAAACGCTAAGCAGTTTGTTGTACAGCGTATCCGTGAGGCAGAGCGCGGACAGGTATATGAACGCTTCCAAAGCCGTGCCAACGATATCGTTACCGGTATTATAGAGCGCATGGAAAACCAAAACGTTTATATCGATTTGGGCAAGGTTGAAGCCGTGCTGACTCCGAACGAGCAGATTCCCGGTGAAATCTACCAATACCATGAGCGTATGAAAACCTATATTGTTGAGGTTAAGCGCACCAACAAGGGACCGCAGATTATGGTTTCCCGTACTCATCCCGGCCTGCTGAAGCGCTTATTCGAGCTGGAGGTTCCGGAAATCCATGACGGCGTTGTTGAAATCAAATCCGTTGCCCGCGAGCCCGGTATGCGCTCCAAAATTTCCGTATATACCGCTGACAGCAATGTTGATCCGGTAGGTGCCTGCGTAGGCCACAAGGGCATGCGTGTGCAGACTATTGTCAACGAGCTGCGCGGTGAAAAAATTGATATTGTAAAATACAGTGAAGATCCGGCACAATATGTTGCCAATGCTCTGAGCCCGGCAAAGGTTGTCAAGACAACCGTTAACGAAGCAGACAAAATCTGCCGCGTTGTCGTACCGGATTACCAGCTGTCCCTGGCTATTGGCAAGGAAGGCCAAAATGCCCGCCTGGCTGCTAAGCTGACCGGCTGGAAAATTGATATTAAGAGCGAAACTCAGGCTGCCGAAGAGGCTGCTGCTGAGCCTGCTCCCGTGGAAGAAGCATGATGAAGGTAAAAAAAATTCCGCAGCGTAAATGCTTAGGCTGCAATGAAATGAAGGATAAAAAGGCTCTGCTGCGCGTTGTACGTTCGCCTGAGGGCGAGGTCAGTCTTGACCTCACCGGCAAGAAGAACGGACGCGGCGCATATGTCTGCCCCGATAAGGAATGCATTACCAAGGCCGTAAAGGAAAAACGTCTAGAGCGCGCTTTGGAAAAGCCTATCGGTGAGGATGTGCTCAAGCAGCTGCTGGAGGATTTCGAACATGGCAGGCAATAATGTCGCATTTGCTTTAGGGTTGGCGCAAAAGGCAGGTAAAACCGCTTCCGGCGATGTAGCTGTGCGTGCTGCCTTAAAAAGCGGCAAGGTCAAGGTACTTGTTTTGGCACAAGATGCTGCCCCTAATTCAAAAAAGGAAATTTATTTCCTGGCAGAGATGGCAGGCGTGCAGGTTATTGAGCTGTTGACGCGCAATGAGCTGGGCTATGCAATCGGCAAGGGACCGAGAATAGCTGTGGCTATTACCGATGCGAATTTTGCCAACATGCTGTTGAAAAAATAATAAAGTTAAATCACAGTTGTCTGCGCAGCTTGTGCGAGCTTCGCAGATGAATCTGCTTCTTATTATCTGGTCTGGAGGTGGATGAATGGGTAATAAAAGAATATATGAGGTTGCCAAGGATTATGGCAAACCGGTAAATGAGGTCATTGACCTGTTGAAGAAAAATAATATCGAAAAAACTAATTTTAGTGCAGCTGATGACAAGGCTATGTCTGTTATCCGTAAAGCATACGATAAAAAACCAGAACCGCCCAAACCGGCGAAGACGGAAAAACGTGATGTCAGCAAACCGGCTGCTCCTGCGCGTCCGCAGGATACAGCTAAAAGAAACGATAACAATATGAATAGGAATAACGGACAGAGGAATATGCAACAAAATCAGCAACATAATCAACGCAATAACAACAACGCTCAACAAGGGCGTAATGAAAATCGTCAGGGTGGCCGCAACGAAGGCCGTCCGCAGCAAAACCGCGGTGGTCAGCAGGGCAACCGTCAAGGCGGCCAAGGTGGCCGTAACGAAGGCCGTCCGCAAAACCGCAACGGCCAGCAGGGCGGTCAGGGCAACCGTCAGGGTAACCGTAACGGCCAACAACGCCAGGGCGGTATCTTTGTAGGTCCTAAGAGCCAGCAGGGCCCGAGCGTACATGGTGAAAGCCGTGCGCAGGTTAGCGGTGGCCGCAGCGAAGGCCGCAGCAGCGGTCGCAGCGAAGGCGGTCGCGATAACCGTCAGGGCGGTCGCAACGCAGGCAAGAGCCGTAAGGACAACAAGCCGCAGATTAAGGGCAGCTACGCTACCCGCGAAAGCCGTCCGAACCGCAGCGCCGGCCATCAGATGCCGGTAAACCGCGGCGGCAAGAAGCCCGCACCGAAGCAACAACAGGCTCCGGTAGAAATCGTTCGTCCGACCTACGTTGAAATCGGCGAATCTATCAATGTACAGGAATTTTCCAAGCTCATTAAGCGTGAGGTTAATGAAGTAATCAAGGCTCTCTTCATGCTGGGCGTAATGGTTACCATCAACCAGGATATCGATTTTGATACCGCACAGCTTATCGGCGACAACTTCGGCGTAGAGGTTGGCCAGAAGGCTCCGGAAGAGGATCCGACCGAGATTCCCGAGGTTGACGATCCGCCTGAAAAACGCGTTCCGCGTCCGCCGGTTATTACCGTTATGGGCCACGTTGACCATGGTAAAACCTCCCTGCTGGACGCTATCCGCAAAACCAACGTTACTTCCCGCGAGGCCGGCGGTATTACCCAGCACATCGGTGCTTATAAGGTAAACTACCAGGGCAAGCAGATTGTATTCCTGGATACCCCGGGCCATGAGGCTTTCACAGCTATGCGTGCCCGCGGCGCACAGGTAACCGACGTTGCAATTCTGGTTGTAGCAGCAGATGACGGTGTAATGCCGCAGACCATCGAGGCTATCAACCATGCTAAGGCTGCAAAGGTACCTATCATTGTAGCTATCAACAAAATCGACCGTCCGGGCGCAAATCCGGATCACGTTAAACAACAGTTGGCAGAGCATGAGCTCATTCCTGAGGATTGGGGCGGCGACACCATTATGGTTCCTGTTTCTGCACATCAGAAAACCGGCATCAGCGACCTGCTGGAAATGATTCTGCTGGTTGCTGAAATGCAGGAGCTGAAGGCTAACCCGAATCTGCCTGCTCACGGCACCATTATCGAGGCACAGCTGGATAAGGGCCGCGGCCCGGTTGCTACCGTACTGGTACAACGCGGTACTCTGCATATCGGTGATACCATTATTGCCGGCACCTCCTACGGTAAGGTTCGTGCAATGATCAATGACCGTGGCGAAAAGGTTAAGAAGGCTCTGCCTTCTACCCCTGTAGAGGTACTGGGTCTGAATGATGTACCGGCTGCCGGCGATATTCTGGACAGCACCGATGAAAAGACTGCCCGCGGCGTTGCCGAAAAACGTATCGCCAAGAAAAAGGAAGAGGAAATCAAGCTGAACTCCAAGGTTTCTCTGGATGACCTGTTCCAACGCATTAAAGAAGGCGAAATCAAAGAGCTGAACATCGTTGTTAAGGCTGACGTTCAGGGTACCATCGAAGCATTGAAGGCATCCCTGGAAAAAATCAAAAACGATGAGGTTAAGGTTGCCGTTGTCCATGCAGGCGTAGGCGCTATCACCGAATCCGACGTAATGCTGGCATCCGCTGCCAACGCACTGATTATCGGCTTTAACGTTCGTCCTGACGCTAACGCGCGTAAAGCTGCCGAAACCGAGAAGGTTGACGTACGCACCTACCGCGTTATTTATGACGCAATCAACGACGTTGAGGCTGCTATCAAGGGTATGCTTGCTCCTAAATTCAAAGAGGTTATCCAAGGCCGCGTAGAAATCCGTCAGCTGATTACTATTTCCAAGCTGAAGATTGCCGGCTGCTATGTAGTTGAAGGCAAGGTTACCAACAGCTCCAAGGTTCGTGTTGTACGTGACGGCATCGTTGTTCACGAGGGCGTTATCGAATCTCTGCGCCGCTTCAAGGACGATGTGAAGGAAGTTGCCCAAGGCTTTGAATGTGGTATTACTTTAGAGAAGTTCAGCGACCTTAAAGAGGGCGATATCTTTGAAGTATACGACATGGAAGAAATCGCAGTAGAATAGTCTGCCGCATAAGGCACATTGCGCAGGAATGCCGGCCGTATACGCCGCATTCCCCGCAGCTGCTGCCTGTACGTCAGTCTGTATCTATATATAGAGGAAAAGAAAATGGCAAGACTTAGAGTAGAAAAAGTACAGGAGGCCATCAAGCACGAAATCAGCAAAATGCTGCTGCATGATGTCAAGGATCCGCGCATTCAGTTTGTTACCGTAACCGGCGTGGAGCTGACAGATGATATGAGCTATGCAAAGATTTTCATCAGCATGTATGGTCCCAAGGATAAACAGGATGAAACCTGGAAGGCTCTGAACAAGGCATTAGGCTTTATGCGTACGGAAATTGCCAAACGCATCCGCCTGCGCTTTGCACCGACCCTGATTCTGCAGAAGGATACCTCCGCAGAATACAGTGCGCATATTCAGAGCATTTTAGATAAGATTAAGCAGGAAGAAAAGCCTGTAGCCGAGGAAGCAGAGAATGAGTAAGGAGCTTAGCCTGCAGGAAACAGGCGCTATGCTGCTGGCGGCAGAAAAAATTGTGCTGTGCACCCATGTAAGCCCGGATGGTGACACCTTGGGCTCGACTTTGGGACTGGCGCGCTTTTTGTTGGCACAGGGCAAGCAGGTTACTGTGTTCTGTGATGACGTTATCAACAAAAGCTTTAGCTTTTTTCCCGGTATTGAATTGTGTGAGCGTCCGGTAGAGGGCAGCAAGCTGCAGACGGATTTGCTGGTAGTTATTGATGCCAGCTCCTTTGACCGTATTGGTCTGGTGTCCGAGGTTGTGGAAGCCAAAACACTGCTGAACATCGACCACCACATTTCCAACGAACGCTTTGCCGAATATCTCTACTTGGATGCCAAGGCAGCAGCCGTAGGCGAGGTAATGTGTGATCTGTTCATGGCTATGCAATGGCCCTTTGATAAGGAAATTGCTACCTGCTTTTACACAGCAATCAGCACAGACTGCGGCTCGTTCCGCTATGCCAACACTACGCCGAAAACTATGCGTAATGCTGCCAAGCTGTTGGAATACGGCGTGCAGCCTAACGAAATCAGCGATGCACTGGACGTGCGTTCCCGCGATACGGTAGAGATGCTGGCCAAGGTACTGCCTTCGCTGACCTTCGCTTATGAAGGCAAAATTGCTTATCTCACAATTACCAATGATTTATATGACAAGGATGTCCAGACCGACAGCTTTGTGTCCTACCCGCGCTATATTGAGGGCGTTGACGTAGCTATTATGTTCAAGGCCGTTGAGCCGGCGGTAACGCGCGTGAGCATGCGCTCCAAGAGCGTTGACGTATCTGCTGTGGCTGTAGCCTTCGGCGGCGGCGGTCATCTGCGGGCAGCAGGCTGTACGATTTATGCACCGGTAGAGGAGGCTCGCACTCAGCTGCTGGAGGCATTGGGCAAATTGGTTTAATATGGACGCAATTTTTAATGTATTAAAACCACCACAGATGACATCACATGATGTTATCGGCTTTTTGCGGCGCGTGCTTAACACAAAGAAAATCGGACATGGGGGAACTCTTGACCCTGACGCGGCAGGAGTTCTTCCTGTTTTTGCGGGCAGTGCAACCCGTCTGTTGGAATTTGCTGTAGAAGGCCGCAAGGAATATATTGCCGAATTTACGCTGGGAGCGCAGACAGTTACCGGCGATGACAGCGGTGAGGTTGTCAAAACGATGCCTGTGCCTGCATTCGGCAAACAGGAGCTGGAAGCGGTGCTTGCACGTTTTACCGGCAAGCAAATGCAGCTGCCGCCGATGTATTCGGCTATCAAAATCAACGGCAAAAAGCTCTATCAGCTGGCTCGTCAGGGCGTAGAGGTGGAACGCACCGCACGTCCGATTGAGGTCTATAAGCTGGAGCTTTTGCATTATACGGCAAACAGCTTTACCGTGCGCGTGGCCTGCTCCAAGGGCACCTATATTCGCGTTCTTGGCGAAGATTTGGCAACGGCGCTGGGAACCTGCGGTACCATGAGCTTTTTGCTGCGTACCCAGGTGGGAGCCTACACGATTGACAAGGCCTGCACGCTGCAGGAAATTGCGGAGAACCCCGAGGCCTGTGCCGCAGAGCCGCTGACTGCCGTTGCCGAGCTGCCCAAGCTCAATGTGAACGCCCGTCAGGCGGCGCGTATTACTAACGGTGTGCGCACTACAGTGGCACAGACTGCCGACGGCAGATACGTACTGCTGGGGCCGGGGGATGAATTCTTAGGCATCGTCCGCTGTGAGCAGGAGCGCCTGCAGGCAGAAAAAATCTTAGAGCATTACCCAATGCCAGAGGAATAAGCATGGAGATTATTACTTCTTTAGAACAACTGCATAAATTTTCCGCTCCCTGTGTGGTTGCATTGGGTACCTTTGACGGCCTGCATCGCGGTCATCTGGATGTAATTGAAACCGCAAGGGACAAGGCGCGTGAATGTAATTCGCAGCTGGCGGTATTTACCTTCAGCAACCATCCATTTGAATGGATTCGTCCGGGCATGGTGCCGCCGACGCTGATAACAGGCGCGCAAAAGCAGGAGCTTTTGCAGCAGCTTGGCGTGGATGTGCTGGTGGACATTCCCTTTAATCAGCAGGTAGCAGACCTTTCGCCGCAGGAGTTTTTGCAGCGACTGCAGCAGCTTGATTACAGCTGTCTGGTAGTCGGTGCCAACTTCACCTACGGCTGCCGCGGACAGGGAACTGTTTATACGCTGGCTGCTTCAGCAAAAGCCATGGGCTTTGAGCTGATTGTGCGCGAGCTGGTAAGCGAGGGTGCAATCGTTATCAGCAGCACCGCTATCCGTCAGCTGATTGCTGCAGGCAAGGTAGCAAAGGCTGCCGACATGCTGGGGCGCAGCTACAGCATCAGCGGCACGGTGGCGCACGGCAACGAGCGTGGCAGACTGCTGGGATATCCTACTGCCAACATTGAGCTGGAGGATGCTCATGTTGCGGTTCCTCTGGGGGGAGTGTATGCTGTGCGGGTAATTGTCAACGGCAAAAGCTATCACGGCATGGCCAATATTGGATACAATCCGACCTTTGGCGATGTAGTCAAACCGCGTCTGGAAACGAACATCTTTGATTTTACCGGGGACCTTTACGGCAAGCAGCTCACGGTGCAGTTTGTGCAGCGCATTCGCGGCGAAGTAAAATTTGCCGGCATTGAGCAGCTAAAGCAGCAGCTGGCGCAGGATAAGCATGACTGTGAAGCGGCATTGCGGTAAATTAAAGCTGTTTTTATAAAAAACTTTACAAAATACTTGCTATCTGGTGGCAAGATATGGTATACTATCATAGTATTTGAACCAAGGCCTGGCAGTTCGATTCTCCAACGGCTGCTACGCTTATGGCAATTTGAATTTTTAGGAGGAAACAAACAATGTTAACTAGCGAAGCTAAACAAGCAGTAATTCTGGCAAACGCACGTCATGAAGGTGACACCGGTTCTTCTGAGGTACAAATCGCAGTTCTGACCGAACGCATCAAATATTTGACCGAGCATCTGAAAGAGCACAAAAAAGATCATCATTCTCGTCGTGGCCTGCTGAAACTGGTAGGTAAACGTCGTGGCCTGCTGAACTACCTGGCTAGCAAAGACATCGAGCGCTATCGTGCAATCATTGCTAAACTGGGTATCCGTAAATAATCCGGTTTATGCTGAAAAGTCCGTCCGTAAGGACGGGCTTTTTTTGTGCTTGCGTTTAGGTTAAAGAGGAGTAGCTCGTGCGAAAGTATTAAAAATAATTAACACTAACGCAAAAATCACTCATAGTATTAAAATAAATTAATACTATCGACAAAATGTGCGATAGTGTTAAAAATAATTAACACTGTTGCGGGTGGTGGTGGTTTGTGTTAGAATATAATAAAGGAGAATGTGCTTACAAAGCAGAAAGGAGTAGGATTATGGTTATCAGAACACAGTATCTGGAACGTTTGCGCCCATTTTATGATTCGGAGTTGGTAAAGGTTATTACCGGCATCAGACGTTGCGGTAAATCTACTATTTTGCGTCAGGTTATTGCCGAAATCAAGGAAAACGGTGTAGATGATTCACATATAGTCTATATTAATTTTGAAGATTACAAGTACCATAAGCTGACAGATGCAGATGCTTTTTATGAATATGTTGAGCAAAAAATTATTGATGAAAGTAAATATTATCTGTTTTTCGACGAAATTCAAAATGTAAATAATTTTGAGCTTGTGGTAAATTCTTTTCGCGCAACGCATAATGTGAGTATTTTTATTACCGGTTCTAATTCCAAACTGCTTTCGGGAGAATTAGCTACGCATTTAAGTGGCAGGACTGTATCTTTGCGCGTATTACCGTTCAATTTTATGGAGTTCTGTCAATACAAAGATATCTCTGCACCGGATTATGAAAGTCTGTTGGCGGAATACATGACTTATGGTGGCTTGCCCTTGGTATGTGGTGCTGCCAATAAGGAAACCAAGGAGGTTATTTTAAATAATATATATGATGCGGTTGTGCTGAAGGATATAGTCATGCGTAACAAAATAAATTCGCCGCTGGTGCTGGAAAAGGTTCTTGATTATATTGTAGGTAACTCTTCACTGACTGTTTCCGGTAATGCTATTGCTGGTACGCTTTCAAGTAATGGGCATAAGGTTTCTGCACCTGTTGTGTACGATTATCTGCGCTGCATTGTTGATGCCTGTGTTTGTGATAAGGTTTCGCGTTATGATATTCGTGGCAAGAAGGCGCTTGCATTTGAAGAGAAGTATTATGTTTGCGACCTTGGCTTTCTGCATTTGAAGAAAAACAGAATTAAGGATGAGTATAACTATATTATTGAAACAATTTGCTATAATGAGCTGATTTCGCGTGGCTACAAGGTCTATGTAGGTAAAACCTGGAAGGGTGAGATTGACTTTATCGCAGAATTGAATGGAAAGATTGTCTATATTCAGGCAGCATATCTTTTAACTGATGAAAAAACAGTAGAGCGAGAGTTTGGGGCATATGAAAAAATTGCCGATAATTATCCCAAATATGTTATAACTTTGGATAAGCATACCATTTCAAGAAATGGCATTATCCATTATAATCTCATCGATTTCCTGCTCAGAAAAGTCGCTCTTTAATTTTAGCAAGCAATATAATATCTTGAATTAATCACGTAAGCAGTTTACTGTGCTTGCGTGATTTTTATATGGATTTCGATGAATTTTTTGCAGGCTTAACAGCGTATTTAGCTAGAAAAATGAAGAAAATAGTTTAAACTTTTTTCTGTAATAAGGAATTCTATTACGAGAAAAGTGCACTAGGTGAAAAATCTCGTAATAGAAAGTAGCGTTGAAGCAGCAAAAAGGCAACTCTATTACGAGAAAAGTGCACTAGGTGAAAAAGTTCGTAATAGAAAGTGGCGATGAAGCAGCAAAAAGGCAATTCTATTACGAGAAAAGGGAAAAAGTGCCCGAATCTCGTAATAGAAAATATGCTTAAGCTTGCTTAAGGTGCTTAATAATGCTATACTTATTACGAGAAAAGTGCACTAGGTGAAAAATCTCGTAATAGGAGTGTGTGGAATGACAGAAATTAAACGAGATCTTTATCTGCAAAAGCTTATAGACCGTAAAGAAAACGGAGAGATTAAGGTTATTACCGGTATTCGCAGATGTGGCAAATCATATCTGTTATTTAATCTGTATTACAATTACCTGCTGCAAAACGGAGTAGATAAGGATTGCATTATACGCATAGCTTTAGATAGTCCTGAATGGGAAGATATGCTTAATATTCAGATGCTTAATGAGTATATTAAAAGCAAGATAGTCCCAGAGAAAATAAACTATGTTTTTCTTGATGAGGTGCAGTTTGTTGATGGCTTTGCAAAGCTATTGAATGGATTAAATCGCTACAGTAATCTTGATATTTATGTTACCGGTAGCAACTCTAAGTTTTTGTCTACTGACATTTTGACAGAGTTTCGCGGGCGTGGCGATGAAGTACGCGTTTATCCCTTGAATTATGCAGAATTTGTTTCAGCATTTGAAGGAAGCAAAGAAGAAGCATGGAAGAATTATTATACTTATGGTGGTTTGCCACAGATTTTAGCTCGTAAAAAGGATGAGCTAAAAGCAAAATATTTGAGAGATTTGTTCAGCAAGGTGTATTTGGCTGATATAGTAGAGCGTAATAGCTTGCGTGGCGATGTGGTTATGGATACTTTGGTAAATATTTTGGCTTCGTCTGTTGGTTCTTTGACTAATCCTTCCAAGTTAGCCAATACTTTTGCCAGCAAGGGTATTAAGGTCAGTGATAAAACCATCGGGGCATATATTGAATATCTGCAGGATGCTTTTTTAGTGAATAAAGCGGAACGATATGATATTAAAGGCAGAAAGTATATTGCTTCACCATTCAAATATTATTTTACTGATGTTGGCTTACGCAATGTACGTTTGAATTTTCGTCAACAGGAAGAGAATCACATTATGGAAAACATTATTTATAATGAATTGCTGGTGCGTGATTTTAATGTTGATGTCGGAATTGTAGAGTATCGTACCAAAAATGCTGAAGGAAAGCAGGAAAAGGTGAATTTAGAGGTTGATTTTGTTTGCAATAAGGGAAGTCAGCGCTTTTATATTCAGTCCGCCTTTTTCATTCCTGATAGGGAAAAGATGGAGCAGGAGCAGAATTCCCTTGTCCGTATCAATGATTCGTTTAAAAAGATTATCGTGGTTAAGGATGATATAAAGCCTTGGTATAATGAAGAGGGAATTTTGGTGTTGGGGTTGCAGCAGTTTTTACTTCAACCTGAAAGCATGCTTTTATAATTCTATTACGAGAAAAGGGAAAAAGTGCCCAAATTTCGTAATAGAAAACATCGTTATAATAAAAATAAGGATTCACTTCCGATTTACCTGCGAAGTGAATCCTTATTTTTTGTTTGTTAAGCCTAAGATGTAGTCTGTGGATGTGTTATGAAATTTAGCCAAGGCAATGAGTATATCTGTCGGTATATCCCGTTCGCCTTTTTCATAGTTGCTGTAGACTCTTTGCGAGCAGTTCAGGATTTCAGCCATTTGTGTTTGCGTCATATCCTTGTCTTCACGTAAGTCGCGAATGCGCTGATACATTGTTATCACCCAATAACATTATAGAAAGAGATGGCACTTCAACTTGCTATTTAGCGCAAATTGCGCTAAAATCAGGATAGAAAAGTATTAGCTTGCTAATACGTCAGGCAAAGCACACTCGATGTGTGCTTTTGCTTGACGGGGGGGTACAACAGTGTATCATTATAATGAGTTATTAAAAAATTTTTGATACGTAAACAATTAACGGAGCTGACTTGAGAAAATGGACTTTATTGATAACGTAAATGTAACGCTAAAAGATGATTTGGCCTTAGAATTGCAAAAGGGCAGTATGCTGTCTATTGTGGCAGCAGATTTTTCTATGTATGCCTTCGAGGCTTTGCGTAAGGAGCTAAGCGAGATTGAAGAATTACGTTTTATTTTCACTGATCCCACTTTTATTCAAAAAGAGAATAGCAAGAAGGAAAAACGCGAATTTTATATTCCTAAAATAAATCGTGAGCGTCGTATTTATGGCACGGAATTTGAGGTAAAGCTGCGCAACGAATTAAATCAAAAGGCAATTGCTAAAGAATGTGCTGAGTGGATTAAGAAGAAGGTTACCTTTAAATCCAATGTTGGTAATAAGGAAATTACAACTAGGTTTATTGTATTGGACGATATAGCGTATTATACCGTTAATAGCTTCACGACTGTTGATTTAGGCTGTGAGCAGGGAAACACTATGAGCGTGAGAATAGCTAAGTTTGAAAGCCCTATGTCGCAGGCACTCATAGAGCAATTCACCGAGCTTTGGCAGAACGAAGAAGAGTTAAAGGACGTAACCAACAATGTTATAAGCAGTATAAGCTCGGCTTATAATGAAAATGCGCCTGAGTTTATTTATTTCGTGACGCTGTATAATATTTTCCATGAATTTCTTACGGATATCAGTGAGGATGAGCTGCCGAATGAGCGTACAGGCTTTAAGAACAGCAAAATCTGGAATATGCTCTTTAATTTTCAACGTGATGCTGTGTTAGGCATTATTAATAAGCTGGAAAAATATAATGGCTGTATTTTAGCTGACAGTGTTGGTTTGGGCAAAACCTTTACTGCATTAGCCGTTATCAAATATTATGAAGGACGCAACAAGAATGTACTTGTATTATGTCCGAAAAAGCTGGCAGATAACTGGAATACGTATCGCGCTAACTATAAAAACAATCCTATTGCCAGTGACAGGCTGCGTTATGATGTTTTATATCATTCTGACCTGCTGCGCAAGCGTGGTTATAGCGGTGAGATTGATTTGAGCAGGATAAATTGGAGCAACTATGACCTTGTAGTTATTGATGAATCGCATAATTTCCGTAATGGCGGTGCCTTTGATGGCGAAGATAAAGAGAATCGCTATACGGTGCTAATGAACAAGGTTATTCGTGAGGGCGTGCAGACAAAGGTGTTGATGCTTTCTGCTACTCCCGTTAATAATCGCTTTAACGATTTGAAGAATCAGCTTCAATTGGCCTATGAGGGTGATAGCAGCAAAATTAATGATAAGCTGAATACCAAAAATTCTATAGATGATATTTTCCGTAATGCGCAGGCAGCCTATAATCATTGGTCGAAACTGCCTCCGGCAGAACGCACAGTGCAGAATTTGCTGGAGAACCTCAGCTATGATTTTTTCAATTTGCTTGATTCTGTAACTATTGCACGTTCGCGCAAGCATATTACCAGATATTATGATACGAAGGCTATTGGCAGCTTTCCTGAACGCAAAACGCCGCTATCCTTTCGCCCTGCTTTGGTTAAGAATGGCGCAGTAAATTATAAAGAAATATTTTCGAAGCTTGATGAGCTGGAGCTGTCTATATATACTCCTACGGAATTTATTTTGCATAGCCGTTTGCCGAAATATGCAGAGCTTTTTGATGATAATAAGGTCAATACTGGCTTTACACAGGCGAACCGCGAGCGTGGTATTCGTCGACTGATGGCGATAAATATTTTGAAGCGCATGGAAAGCTCCGTGTATTCGTTCAGGCTGACTGTGGAAAGAGTGCGGGCTAGTATTTGCGCAGCATTGCAAAAGATAGACAGCTTCACGCAGCACAGGCTTGCTAATGCGCAGGTGGATACCGGTACTGATTTCAGCGGCGCTGATTTTGATATGGAAGAGGAAAGCTTTGTTGTGGGCAAAAAGGTGCCTATTGAGCTGGCTGACATGGATATTGTGAGCTGGGGGCATAGCTTGCAGCATGACAAGGAGTGCTTAGATGAGCTGCTTGGGATGGTGCAGAGCATTACGCCTGTGCAGGATAATAAGCTGCAGGAGCTGCTAGAGCTTATAGACGATAAAATTCAGCATCCCTTGAATGCAGATAACAAGAAAATTATTGTGTTTACTGCCTTTGCCGATACTGCTGCTTATCTTTATGAGCATGTCAGCAAGCATGTGCAGGAGCAGTTTGGCTTGCATACGGCGATGGTTACAGGCTCGGTGGATGGCAGATGCACGATACCGAAGCTTAGGTGTGATTTGAATACCGTACTGACCTGTTTTGCACCTTTAGCGAAGGATAAGAAGCTGCTTTTCCCTGAGGATAAAAACGAGATAGATATTTTGATTGCTACTGATTGTATTTCCGAAGGTCAGAATTTGCAGGATTGTGACTTTCTTGTGAATTATGACATACATTGGAATCCAGTGCGTATCGTCCAGCGCTTCGGCCGTATTGACCGCATAGGCAGCAGAAATGCCTTTATCCAATTGGTTAATTTTTGGCCAGACGTGGATTTGGACGACTACATTGACCTCAAAAGCCGTGTAGAAAGTCGTATGAAGGCAGTTGATTTGACTGCTACCGCGGACGATAATCTGCTGAGCAATAATGAAAAGCTCGATTTGCAGTATCGCAAGCAGCAGCTTCAGCAGTTACAAAAGGAAGTTGTCGATATTGAGGATATGAGTACAGGTATTTCCATTATGGATTTGGGCTTAAACGAGTTCCGCCTGGATTTATTGGAATATATCAAGACACATGGCGAGCTGGATAAAACACCCTTTGGCCTGCATGCTGTTGTACCTGCAAGCGAGGAATGTCCTCCTGGTGTAATTTACGTGCTGAAAAACTGCACGGATAACATAAATATAGACAGAAAAAATCTTCTGCATCCGTTTTACGCCGTATATATTGGCGAGGATGGCGAAATTATCTGCAACCATCTGGCGCCGAAAAAGCTTTTGGATAAGCTGCGCTTTACCTGCCGTGGCAAGGATAAGCCTTTGACAAACGTGTGCAGCGATTTCAACAAGGCGACGAATGACGGCAGAAGTATGGGTGTTTATTCCCAGCTTTTGGAGGATGCTATTGCTTCCATAATCAACGTGAAGGATGCCGACGATGTTGACAGCTTCCTGAGCGGTGAGGAAATCAGCTTCTTTGATAACAGTATTAAAGGACTGGATGATTTTGAGCTGATTTGCTTCCTCGTTGTGCGAGGTGAGCATTGATGTTAGGCTTACCGCAGACTACAGAAGTAAAAAAGATTATTCCCAAACGTGCCTTATACAGCAAGTTTGAACTGAATACAGCGGAGCAGAAGGAGTTTGACGCTGCCATCAGGCAGATGACCATCGTCAACGAAATTTCCTTACGCACAATTCCTGCCTTGCGAAAGCAGGAGCAGGAAAAAGCAGTTTTTGTTTTGGCAGTACAGCTGAAGCAGGAGGGCTGTGCGGAAAGGCTTTTGCAAAAGCTGTGCAGGCTGATAGACCAGCGCTTGCTGTTGGCGCTTTGCTATGAGGACAAGCTGCAGCTGGCGCTGTATTTCGATAACAGAATATTGCTCAATGAATTTATGCCTGTGGCTGAGCAGAAGGTGAATTTGCAAGGCACGAGCTTGAACGATATTTGGGAGCACTTAGCTCTGCAGGTGGCGAAATTAACGCCACGTGCAGGGCTTACACCTGCTTCCGTGATTGCCAACGCCAGCAGGCGGGCAGAAGCAGAAGCACAGATAGCAGCGCTGACGAAGAAAATGTTTGCGGAAAAGCAGGCACGCAAAAAACTGACCTTGCGTGAAGCAATAAACAAGCTGAAAAAAGAACTGGAGGATTTACAATGATGGAACATCTCAACATGCAATCTATGGATAAGGTTGCAGCAAACGTAGCGAAGATAAGGGAGCTATTCCCTAATTGCGTTACCGAAAGAATCAATAATGAGGGCAAATTGGAGCATGCCATTGATTTTGATATGCTGAAACAGGAGCTTAGTGACCATGTTGTAGATGGCTTGCAGGAACGCTACCAGTTTACCTGGCCGGATAAGCGCAAAGCAATTTTGGCTGCCAATGCGCCGATTAATAAAACCTTGCGCCCTTGCAGAGAAGAGAGCGTGGATTTTGATAATACGGAAAACCTCTATATTGAAGGCGATAATCTGGAGGTGCTGAAGCTTTTGAGGGAAAACTATCTTGGCGAAGTGAAGATGATTTATATCGATCCGCCGTATAATACAGGTAATGACTTTGTGTATGAGGATGATTTCAAGCAAAAAGCTTCAGAATACATAGAGAATAGCTGTCAGGTTGACGAAAAGGGCAAACGTCTTGTAGCTAATACAGAAAGCAATGGGCGTTTTCATACCGATTGGCTGAATATGATGTATCCGCGTTTGAAAGTAGCGAAGGATTTGTTAGACAAAGATGAAGGCGTAATATTCATAAGTATAGATGATAATGAAGTAGATAATTTGAGAAAGATTTGTGATGAGATTTTTGGTGAAAATAATTTTATTGCAAATTTTCCTTGGAGAAAAAGAACGGCGAAATCGGATGTTCCATCTGGTATATCACAGGATTTTGAAAACATCTTATGTTATTCTAGGGGCAGTAAATTTTTTGCAAGTATTGCTGGAAAAGAAAGAAAATATTATGTTAGTACAGATTTTCCTGATAAGCCATGGAGAATTCATGATTTAACAAAACAAACAACAGCAAGTGAACGACCTAATAGTTATTTTACGATAATTAATCCAAAAAATGGTGATAAATATCCGGCTAATCCTAATGCTACATGGCGTATTACAGAAGATACTTTTGAAAAATATTGTAAAGAAAATAGAATTGTATTTCCCGGTGACTATAATTTTCTAAATATATCAAAGCCTGTGTTCCGATATTGGAAAGAGGATGACATAAAAAAAGCTGGAAAAAATTTTGGCAGAGTAGCTGTAAGTACAAAGCTAGATGAAGGTATTGGGATGTCTCAAGACGGTACAAAAGAAATACAAAATATTTTTGATTATAAAATTTTTTCTTACCCAAAACCTGTGAATTTACTTAAGTTTTTATTACAAATAATTAATTCGGAAGAATGCCTGATTCTCGATTTCTTCTCCGGTTCTGCTACCACCGCCCACGCAGTCATGCAGCTTAACGCCGAAGACGGCGGTAAGCGTAAGTTTATTATGGTACAATTACCGGAAGTGTGCGATGAAAACAGCGAAGCGTACAAGGCCGGTTACAAAAACATCTGCGAAATCGGCAAGGAGCGCATCCGTCGTGCAGGCAAGAAAATCAAAGAAGAAAATCCGTTGACAACGCAGTATTTGGATATCGGCTTCCGTGTTTTGAAATGCGACAGCAGCAATATGGAGGATGTGTACTTTACTCCGAAGGATTACATGGATAAACAGCAGAGCCTGTTTGTTGACAATATCAAAAAAGATCGTAGCGATGAGGATTTGCTGTTTGATGCTATGCTGAAGCTGGATACACCGCTTTCCAGCAAAATCGAAAAGATAAACATTGCCGGCAAAACTGTCTACAATGTGGCGCAAGGTCATTTAATGGCATGCTTTGATAAGAACGTGACGGATGAGGTTATCACTGCCATTGCCAAAGAGATGCCAAGCTATTTTGTTATGCGTGACAGCTCGCAGGCTGATGACAGCGTAGCGATTAACTTTGAGCAGATTTTCAATACCTATAGTCCGCAAACTGTGAGGAGGGTGCTGTAATGAAGTTCAGTTTTAAAATTCAGCAGTACCAGACAGATGCTGTCAATGCAGTGGTTGACGTGTTCAAGGGACAGGTGCGTCCTGCGCAGGATACCAGTTACTTTTTTGATCCGGGCAGACTTGTGCCGGTGAAAACAAAAAAAGCAAAGAATACCAATGGTTATAACTTGTTTCAGCAAGAGCTGGACGAACAGGAAGCCAAGCAGGATATAATACTCGGTTATGCTAATGCGCCTATCAAATTGGACAAAGTGCAGCTTCTGGAAAATATTAAGCTTATTCAAGGCAATAACAATATAACTCCGTCTAAGGAGCTTATAGAAGGTCAGGGCAAGTGCAGTCTTGATATTGAGATGGAAACAGGTACAGGCAAAACCTATGTCTATATCAAGACTATGTTTGAGCTGAATAAGCAATATGGTTGGAACAAGTTCATTGTTATTGTTCCTTCTATTGCTATTCGTGAAGGTGTCAGGAAAAGCTTTGAAATGATGGAAGAACATTTCATGAGCCAATATGGAAAGAAAGCTAGATATTTTATTTATGATGGTGATAAAAGAGGGCAAATTGCAGATTTTGCTACAAGTAACGAAATCAATGTAATGATAATTAATAGCCAAGCGTTTAATAAATCACTTAATGAGGAAAAAAGCAAGGTCGGTAGAGGTGGCGATAAGGGTGCATTGCGCATGTACACTGAGTGTGATGAATTAGGTACACGTAAACCTGTTGATGTTATCGCTGAAACAAGACCTATTTTGATATTGGATGAGCCGCAGAAACTGAATGGTTCTGCTACGCAGAAAACTATGAAACGCTTTAATCCGCTTTTCAGTGTCAATTATTCTGCTACACATAAGCAGGAGCATAACGAAGTATATCGTTTAGATGCGCTTGATGCCTATAATCATAAGCTGGTCAAAAAGATAGAGGTTAAGGGCATTGAGGTTGTAAATCTTAAAGGCATCGACGGTTACCTTTACTGCGACAGCTTTATAACGTCCAAAAATAAACCTCCTATGGTAAAGCTGGAATTTGAACAGCAGCTGAAAAGCGGTACAGTTAAGCGTGTTTTACGCAATTGTGCTTACGGAGATAATCTGTACGAGCTTTCTAACGGCATGCTGCAGTACGAAGGCTACAAAATCAGTGACATTGATGCCAACGATACAGGTTGCGTAAGATTTACCAACGGAGAAGAATTACATGGCGGTGAAGTTGCTAACAACAGTCAGGAAATGTCTGATTTACGTCGTGTACAGATTCGTGAAACCATTAAATCACACTTTGAAAAGGAAGAACAGCTTTTTGCGCAAGGCATCAAAACCTTATCACTGTTTTTCATTGATGAGGTTGCCAAGTACAGATTATATGACGAAGATGGCACACAAAAGCTGGGCGAATACGGTAAAATATTTGAAGAAGAATATCAGAAAATATTTAGAGATAGGATGCAGGAGCTTTATCAAACACCTTATGGCGAATATCTGAGAAATATGGCTGCGGATGTAAGCGCTGTACATACAGGCTACTTCAGTATCGATAAAAAAGGCCATAGCGTTGACAGTAAAAAGGATACCTCTAACGATGAATCAGCCTATGATTTGATTATGCGCAACAAGGAAGCACTGTTAAGCTTTAATAATCCTGTGCGTTTTATTTTCTCTCACTCCGCATTGCGTGAAGGCTGGGATAACCCCAATGTATTTCAAATCTGTACCTTGAAGCAGTCCAACAGCAATGTCAATAAGCGTCAGGAGGTCGGTCGTGGCATGCGTATCTGCGTTAATCAGCAGGGTGAGCGCATGGATTTGTTGACCTGCGGAGAAGCCATGGTACATAAAATAAACCAACTGACAGTTATTGCCAGTGAAAGCTATGCTGATTTTGTTGGAAGTCTGCAGGATGATATGAAGGCAGCATTGTATAAGCGTCCTACGCATGCGTCTATTGACTATTTTGCTGACAGAACAGTAAAAGTAGATGGTAAGCAATATAAGATTGAAAGAGAACAAGCCGGTACTATTATGCTTTACTTAGGTGTAAACGGTTATGCTGATTACGACGGCAAAATCACTGAAAAATATAAGGCTGATAGAGAAGCAAATGATTTTGCTCCTTTGCCGCCGCAATTAGAAGAGCTTGCACCGGCAATACATAAACTGATACAGGGAATTTTTGATGAAGAAGTTCTTAAAATGATGGTTGCTGATGCTAAGGAAACCAAGGTTAAAGTTAATCCGTTAAATGAAAACTTTGATAAAGCAGAATTCCAGGCTTTGTGGAATCGCATAAATCATAAATATGCTTATAAAGTTAATTTTAGCAGTGATGAGTTAATCAAGAAGGCTTCGGATGCCATCAATAATGAGCTGGTAGTAACTAAAATTCAGTATAGGCTTGTAGTAGGTTCACAGAACGAGAATTTACAAGAGCATGAAATTGATAGCAAAACCGGCTTTACTACAACTCGTACAAAAACCGATACTATGCAAAATACATATGACAGCGGGTTAAAGTACGATTTACTGAATGAAATTGCTTCGAGAACTACGCTTACACGTCGCACTGTAGCAAGAATATTGCAGAACATTTGGGAATCTAAGTACCGTATGTTTGCAGAGAATCCGCTTGACTTTATTAACAAGGTATCAAGTATTATCAATGTCCAAAAATCTGCTTTAATAGTAGACCATGTAACTTATAATACGACCAATGAAACATTTGATACTGATATTTTTACTGCTGAATATACTCGTGGCAATTTCGCTAAAGCATATCGTGCAAAACATGCTATTCAAGATTATGTTTTTACGGATGGCACTGCAGAAAAAAGTGTAGAACGTAAATTTGTAGAGGAACTTGATACAGCAGATGAGGTTGTTGTTTATGCAAAGTTGCCGCGAGGATTTCATATTCCTACACCGGTTGGCAAATATTCGCCGGACTGGGCAATTGCTTTTAAGAAGGGCGTAGTCAAGCATGTCTTTTTTGTGGCAGAAACAAAGGGGACTTTGCAAAGCATGGAACTGCGAGCTATTGAAAAAGCTAAAATAAACTGTGCCGAAAAGCTTTTTGAAAAACTTTCCAATGGCGAAGTGCATTACGGTCAGGTAAAGGATTACAAGAGCCTGATGGATATTGTACTTGATAGATAAAACCACAACCGAATATGGAATAATTCACGCTGATAGTTTGCTTGTGCCTATGTGTATCCTCTTTTTGTAAAATCTTTACACTTGCCGCTATAAGACTAGGCTAATAATTTTCCTCGTTGACAAATAGCAGTAACAGTAATATAATTTTTCTAATAGCAAACCATTAAGATAGAGGCGCGGAAAGCATGAGTAGGTTGTGGAGCGGGAGCTGAGAAGCATCACAAAAGGGCTAACGCCGAAGTGCAATGGCAGCCGTGTCGTTGTGCTGGGCCGTCAGTGAAAGCTGCCGGACTGTCGCTGTATTTGCAGCGGAGGGCTATCTCGGCTATGGGTGTGAATATTATTTAGCATGCTAACCGTTGAGATAGAATCCAAAGGAAATATCTCAACGGTTATTTTTATGATTAAGGAGTGAACGACATGATTCGTGTTTTGGTAAATGGTGCGCTGGGCCGCATGGGCAGCGAGGTATGTAAAAAGGTATATAGCGAAGCTGATTTGGAGCTTGTCGGTGCTGTAGATATTAAGGAAGGCACAGTGCATCTGGGTGATGGCGTTAAGGTAACTACTGACCTGGTTGCTGCAATTGAGGCTGCCAAACCGGATGTTGTTGTGGACTTCACCCGTCCGGATGTTGTAATGGGCAACCTGCGCAAAATGCTGCCGCTTGGCGTGCATGCTGTAGTCGGTACAACAGGCTTCAGCGATGCAGATTTAAAAGAGGTTGATGAGCTGGCACGCAAGCACAACACCAGCCTGCTGATTGCTCCGAACTTTGCGCTTGGCGCAGTTGTAATGATGAAGCTGGCGTGTGAGGCTGCCAAATATTTCCCGCATGTGGAAATTATCGAGAAGCATCACGATAATAAGCTGGACGCTCCGAGCGGTACTGCTATTATCACCGCACAAAAAATTGCTGAGGTGCGCAAGGCAATGCATCAGGGCAATCCTGATGAAAAGGAAACCATGGCAGGTGCGCGCGGTGCGGATTACGAGGGCATGAAGATTCACAGTGTCCGCCTTCCGGGTTACGTTGCTTCCCAAGAGGTTATCTTCGGCGGTCAGGGCGAAACTTTGAAAATCAGTACCGACCCGATTAACCGCGAATGCTACATGCCGGGTGTTGCGCTTGGCTGCCGCAAAATTGTTGACCAAGTAGGCCTGGTATACGGCTTAGATAAATTACTCTAAATAGTGAGGGGGAGAATTTTATGAAAAAGTATAACGTTGCTATTTTGGGCGCTACCGGTGCTGTTGGTACTGAATTTCTGAAGCTTATCGAAGAAAGAAACTTCCCGTTTGCAGAGCTGCGTCTGCTGGCTTCCAAGCGCAGCGCAGGCAAGCAGATTGAATTTATGGGCAAAACATATACTGTGCAGGAGGCTACCAAGGACTCTTTCGAGGGCATTGATATTGCTCTGTTCGCAGGTGGCAGCGTATCCAAGGAGTTCGCTCCCTACGCTGTAAAGGCCGGTGCCGTTGTTATTGATAACTCCAGCACCTTCCGTATGGATCCTGAGGTGCCGCTGGTTGTGCCGGAGGTTAACCCCGAGGATATCCTGAAGCACAAGGGCATTATCGCCAACCCTAACTGCTCTACCATTATTATGGTTATGGCACTGAAACCGCTGTATGATCTGGCACGCATTAAACGTATCGTCGTTTCTACCTATCAGGCTGTTTCCGGCGCCGGCAAGGAGGGCATTGACGAGCTCACCGACCAGACCAAGGCTTACAGCGAGGGACGTGAGATGGAGGCACATATTCTTCCGTCTGCAAGCCTGCCAAAGCATTATCCGATTGCGTTTAACCTGATTCCGCAGATTGATGTTTTCCTTGACAATCTCTACACCAAAGAAGAGATGAAGATGATTAACGAAACCAGAAAGATTATGCATGATGACGAAATGCGCATCACCGCTACTACCGTGCGTGTGCCTGTATACCGCAGCCACAGCGAATCGGTAAACATTGAATTTGAGCATGATTTGGAGCTGAAGGATATGGCAGCTGCTATCAACGCTTTCCCCGGCGTTCAGATGATGGATGATCCTGCCAACCAGGTTTATCCGATGCCTTTATATACCTCGGAAAAATGTGACTGCTTTGTTGGCCGTCTGCGCCGCGATGAGTCTAACCCGAATACCTTTAACCTGTGGGTAGTAGGCGACCAGATCCGCAAGGGCGCTGCACTGAACACTCTGCAGATTGCTGAGGTTATGATTAAAAACGGCTGGTTAGAAAAATAATAATGCACCTCTGCGTGTAAAGACTACCTGGCGTACAGCCTGTACACCACAGCCTTTCCGGCATCCGGTACATTTTGCATTTTAATTTAAACAGATGAGGAGCAAATTACATGAAAATCATTGTACAGAAATTCGGCGGCACCTCCGTCGCGAGTGAGGAAGCCCGCGTTGCAGTTAAAAATAAGGTACAGCAGGCTATCCGCAACGGTTACTCCCCGGTAGTTGTAGTTTCGGCTATGGGACGCAAGGGTGCGCCCTACGCGACTGATACTCTTATCGGTACTCTGAAGGACGTTAACCTTTCCGTTAATGTGCGCGAGATGGATATGATGATGTGCTGCGGCGAAATCATTTCCGCCTGCGTAATGGCAGCAACTCTGCAAAAATTCGGTATTAACGCTATGGCGCTCACCGGCGGTCAGGCAGGCATCGTCACTGATTCCCAGTTTGGTGCCGCACGCATCAAAAACATCAATACCTCCGGTCTTATCCGTCTGCTGGAGGCAGGCATCATTCCAGTTGTCTGCGGCTTCCAGGGTATGACGGAGAACAACTATAAATTTACGACCTTGGGCCGCGGTGGCAGCGATACCTCTGCTGCTGCACTGGGCGCTGCGCTCAAGGCTGATTTTGTTGAAATTTATACAGACGTTGAGGGCATCATGACTGCTGACCCGCGCATTGTCGAGAAGGCTAATATTCTGCAGCAGATTTCCTATGCTGAGGTTTGCCAGATGGCACAGAACGGCGCTAAGGTTATTCATCCGCGTGCTGTGGAAATTGCTATGGGCAGCAACATTCCCATGTATGTTAAATCCACCTTCAGCGATGCTCCCGGCACTTTGATTACCAGTGAGCGCATCGGTCAGGGTAACGGCGGCGAAATAGCGATTAACGAATCCTGCGCTAGCGGCGTTGCTCATCTTAATGATTTGGCACAGTTCCGCATTGACCTGAACCCGCAGGATATTACTGCAGGCCGCAATCTGTTCGAGGATTTGGCGGATGCAGGCATCAGCGTAGGCTGTTTGAATCTGTCCGAGAAGGAAGCAATGTTTGCAGTCTTTTCTCCGGACGTAGAGCACACCTGCAATGTGCTTGATACAACAGGCTTTAAATATACGCTGAACGAGGGCTGCGGCAAGGTTTCCGTTGTCGGCAGCGCTATGCGTGGCGTGCCCGGCATTATGGCTACCTTTGTAACTGCGCTTGCCAGCCACAATATCGCTATTCTACAGACTGTGGACAGCGATACTACGATTTCCGCGATTGTTAAAGAGGAACATTTGGTGGAGGCTGTGAAGGCTCTCCACGAGGCCTTCAAGCTGTAGGCCGTGTATAAAGCACCGTCTGCGTTGTTGCGTTTCCTCGACGTACTGTTAGTACGCCGTCGTCAACGCGCCTAGCATCCGGCACTTTCTCCACAGCCTATTATGGCAAAGAGGAAATAAAGCACCGTCTGCGTCGTTATGTTTCCTCGATGTATATAAAGTGCGCTGTAAAAAAAGATAAAATCATTTAGACAAAATCAATATGTCATAGAGATCTTTGGTTTCAATTAGTTTTAAGAGGTGGAATTACAATGAAAAAACCGTATTTTGGCAGATTATTAACGGCTATGGTTACGCCGTTCAACGCTGATGGCAGCATCAATTATGAAGCCGGTGCAGATTTTGCCGACTGGCTGCTGGCTAACGGCAGTGACGGACTGGTAGTAGAAGGCTCTACCGGTGAAGCTGCAACCATGGACATGGATGAAAAAATTAAATTCATGCAGACTATTGTTGCACGTGTCAACGGCCGTGCCAAGATTGTTGCCGGTGCAGGCACCAACTGTACTGCCAGCACTATTGATTTGGTTAAGAAAATGGAAGCCTGCGGTGTAGATGGCGTGCTCGTAGTCGGCCCGTACTATAACAAGCCGACTCAGGAAGGCTATTACCAGCATTTTGCAGCCGTAGCCAAGGCTACTAAGCTGCCGATTATCGTATATAATGTTCCGGGACGTACCGGCGGCAACATTGCTCCGGAAACTGTTGCACGTCTTGCAGCAGATTTCAGCAACATTGTTGCTATCAAAGAGGCAGCAGGCAACGTAGCACAAACTGCGGAGCTGTATCGCGTGCTTCCTGAGGATTTCTCCATTTACAGCGGTGACGACGGCCTGATTCTGCCGTTCCTGTCCGTTGGTGCCTGCGGCTTGATTTCCGTTCTGGCCAATGTTAACGGCAACATACTGCAGCAATTGATGCAGGCTTACAGCGAAGGCCGCGTTAAGGATGCCGCTGACCTCAACAAGGTTATGGTACCGCTGGCTAAGGCTATGTTCATAGAAAGCAACCCGATTCCTATCAAAGCTGCAGTTACCAAGGTTACCGGTATTGAAGCAGGTGCTCCGCGTCTGCCGCTGACTCCTATCAGCGCTGCCGCTGAGGCTAAGCTGGATGCAGCTTTAAAAGCAGCAGGCATGATAAAATGAGCAAGCTGGTAGTAATTATCCAGTGTGATACGGTGCAGCAGCGTTGTTGCGGCTACAACTGTACGCACGCCTTTTACAGCCGTGAGGGCAAGTTTGCCGATTATCCCGAGGATACGCATTACATGAGCTTCACCTGCGGTGGCTGCTCCGGCGGTGCGCTGACGGTTAAGCTGGAAAACCTAGCGAAGCGCCTGCGCCGCTTTAAGGAGGAGGGGCAGGAGATTTGCGTGCATCTTTCTACCTGCATGGTATCGGATAATTCGCATAAGCCGCCTTGTCCGCATCTTGATTACATCCAAAAGATTTTGGCGAAGAAGAAGCTGACGAATATTGTTCATGGTACATATATTTCCAAAACGGCAACCAGACGCCGTGAGGAAGGTATCTACAAGGAATTTGAGTGAGCTTTGAATAAGCAATGAAAAACACCCTGCGTATTGCCGTTGGCAATGCGTAGGGTGTTTTGAGTTATAGGGTATTATTTGAAAAGGTACAGCAGATAGCCATAGCCTTCGGCTTCCATCTGTTCGTAGGGGATAAAGCGCAGGGAAGCACTGTTGATGCAGTAACGTACACCGTTGGGTGATTCGTGGTCACCGGTGAAAACATGGCCTAAATGCGAATCGCCGCTGCGGCTGCGCACCTCGGTGCGTACCATACCATGGCTTGTATCTTTGCGTTCTACTAGCAAAGGTGCTTCAATAGGCTTGGTAAAGGCGGGCCAGCCGCAGCTGCTCTGATATTTGTCGGTTGAAGAAAAGAGTGGTTCGCCGGTTACGATATCAACATAAATGCCTTTGGCAAATTTATCCCAGAATTCGTTGCGGAACGGTCGTTCGGTACCGTTTTGCTGTGTTACCTGAAATTGTTCTGCGGTAAGCTTATCGCGTATAGTTTCGGCAGCAGGTTTTTTGTAGGCACCGGCATCAATTTTCAAGGTGCTGAGCAGCTTGATTTTGGCAGGTGATATATGGCAGTATCCGCCCGGATTTTTATCAAGATAGTTCTGATGATATTCTTCTGCCGGATAATAGTTTTTCAGTGGTCCGACTTCGACTGCGAATACCTTATGACGACCGCGTTCCAGTTCCACGATACGTTCTACGACAGCCTGCGCTTGTGTATTGGTATAGTAGATGCCAGTCTGATACTGTGTTCCGGTATCATTACCCTGTTTGTTGAGGACTGTTGGGTCAATGACGTAAAAATATGCCAAGAGCAGATGGTCAAGACTTACCTTTGCCGGATCGTATTCAACACGAACGGTTTCGCGAAAACCGGTTTTCCCGCCCAAAATTGTCTGATACTTGGCATCTGCTTTGCCTGTGCCGTTGGCATAACCGCTTTGGGCATCGATTACGCCCGGTATGGATTGCATCAGCTTTTCCAGTCCCCAGAAGCAGCCGCCTGCAAGATAGATGACGTTTTCTTTTTCTTGGGAAAAATCCATAATTGTGACCTCCTTGACCTTGGGGATTGGTTGTTGTTTAGCAGATTGTTGCATACGTGTGTTGGCAAAGCAGCTGGTAATTAAAAGCAACATTCCTGCGAGAATAATGACAGATTTTTTTAGCATGACGGCACGCTCCTTCCTGCATCGTGGGGTGAGTGGCTGAGAACTGCTTACACTTTTAAGATAACAGAAAATAATATTCCATGTCAATGGATAATCATGATTACTCAATGAAAACTATTTGTCCTTTTTGTAAATAAGAATAAGGCGGATATAAATGACAGGAGTGTCAGCATTGAGAAAATTTTATCTATGAGGAATTTAATCAGCAGCGTCTGTTAAATGCAGGAAAACCATAGGTAAACAGTGTCAGACACTTAATTTTATAAAGAAAACAGAGCATAAAAAATCTCTGCCAAGGTGCTTGCAAACACCGTAAGCAGAGATTTTGATTTTTTGATATTGGAATAATATGCGGCTTTATTTATTTTAGTCCTCGAATTTTTCGGGGAAGAAGATGCGCAGTGTTTTTTCATCGACTGTTTTGCCGAAGCTGTTGCCGATGAAGAAGCACAGTAGGGAAAGGCCGATGCCGAGCACTATCTGGTGCAGGTCAAGCACCTTAATCTTAAAGACCATGGCCAGGCAGTAGATGATAACGCCGCCGCCCATGGCAGCAATAGCGCCGTATTTGTTGGCCTTGGGCCAGAAAAGACCGAAAATCAGCACCCAGAAGAAGGCTGTTTCCAGACCGCCGAAGGCAAACATGTTAATCTGCCAGATAACACTTGGCGGTTTGATGGCGATGGCATAAACCAAAAGGCCGAGGATAATTGTTGCGCCCAGACTGTAGAGGCGAATTTGGTTATTGCTGAGCTGTTCTTCGCGCTTGCCCTTGATGTTCATGTAAATGTCCTTGACGATAGAGGAGGACGAGGAAAGCAGCAGCGAGGATACGGTGGAAATGGTTGCTGCAATTGGTCCGATGATAATGACACCAGCCCAGAAGGGAGTGAGGCTTTGCACGATGGCGACAGGCATGATGTTATCAACACTGTTGCCGTAGGCTGTGATGGGCGCAGTCAGAACACCCTTGCTGATGACACCTATCCAGGTTGCGACCAGTGTCATAGCACCGATTACGACAGTACCGATAATCATAGCGTTGTGCAGCGCCTTGGTGTTTTTGTAGCTGATGCCGCGGACAACGGACTGCGGCAGCGACAGCGTACAGATGCCGACGAGCAGCCATTGGCTGATGTAAAGCGAAATCGGCATCTTGCCGCGGGAAAGCGGCTCGAGCATATCGGGGTGCTGGGTGCTGATGTAGCTCATGATTTTGTTGAAGCCGCCGCCTGCGTGCATCATACCGCCCATGAGGATGCACAGGCCGACGATCATGGCAATGGCACAGCAAGCATCGGTAACGGCAACACCCTTAAAGCCGCCGATAGTGGTGTAAATGACAACAATCAGGCCAAACATTGTGAGGCCGGTGAGGTAGGAGAAGCCGGTTACTGCTTCGAAGAGCTTGGCGGCGCCAACGAACTGTGCCACCATGGTGGCGCAGAAGAAGGCGACAATGACAACGGCAGCCATGTTCGCCAGAAAGTCGGAATGATAGCGGGCACGCAGCACGTCAATGACAGTTACGGCGTCAATCTCACGCGCAATCAGGGCAATCTTTTTGCCGAACACGCCCAAGACGAGGAAGATAACGACTACCTGCACGATGGCCATGTACAGCCAGCCGTAGCCAATAACCCAGGCTACGCCCGGACCGCCGACGAAGGTGCTTACGCTGCTGTAGGTGGCAGCGGTGGTCATAGCCAGCACAAAGCCGCCGAGAGTACGGCCGCCGATGAAGTAATCCTTGGCGAAATCCTTTTGTCTGTTTTCCTTTGACGTGCGCTGGATATAGGCGCTGATGCTCAAAAGAATCAGCAGAAAGGCCAGCGCTGGTATAATGTTCAAAATACTACTCATGCTGTTTATCCTCCGTGCTGTCATCCAAATCAAAGTTGACAAAAACCTTCTTTGTCAGAAAAACGGTAACGGCGATGGCAAAAAGCCAGGTGCCGACACAGCCGCCCCAAACCCAAAGAGGCGTATGCCAGAATGTAATATTGCTGTCTGCCAGTCCAAAGCCTGCCAAGCACCAGAAGATGATGACGGCGATGGTGGCAAGAACAGTTGCCAGCGCCTCACGGTTGGCCTGGCGGAATTTATCACTGCGCTTCATATAAACTGCTCCTTTCGTACAGACAATGCTGTCTGCTTACGTTAATAAATTTATTTTACCACAAAATATGCAGAAATACTTGCAAAATATGCTTAAAAGCATCATAAAATATCAGACGACTGGTGTAATTTGACGGCTGTCTGTGTTATAATGTATCTTGGTGATTAATTTGAAGAAAACAATGTATAATTTAGCTACAATGTGGCTGACGCTGAGCGTCATTTTTTTCCTATGTGAATATGTAACCGGTATGCTGCAGGTTGTGACATTAGGCGGTCTTGTGGCAGGCTCCTTTATCGAAGGTGCTTTTATGTGTCTGGGCTTGAAGCTGATGCATGTTATTGTCGACAAGCAGTTTTTGCTGACGAGGCTGCAGGAGCTTGCCAAACGCAGAAATGATTCCCTGAAGGCTATGCTGGTGATGGCTGCCTTCTCCCTGGAGGGTGCCGTAACCGTTTGCCGCATGCTGCCGGGTTATGACCTTAACTTTGGCATTATGCACGGTATTTTTCTTTTGCTGCTTTATCCGGCAGCAGCTATAGTTTTGGATAAGTTGATGTTAAAGGAGCAGATGGAGCATGGAAATTAAGCTGATTGCCAGCGATATGGACGATACACTTTTGAATAAGGACTGCCAAATTTCTCCGCGTAACGAGGCAGCTATCAGAAAGGCGCTGGACGCAGGCAAGATTTTTTTGATTGCCACGGGCAGAATGTACGTTTCCGTGCGTCCTTATGCGCAAAAGCTGGGCTTGGATGTGCCGCTGGTTACCTATAACGGCGCTCTCGTTAAAGGCAGCCTGAGCGGCAAGGTTTATTATGAGCACAAGATGAAGCTGTCTACAGCCAACGAGGTGTTGGCATACTGCCGCGAGAAGGGTTATTACCTGCAGCTTTATGTGGGTGACAGCATTTTGATTAAGCAGGAGAACGACTGCTCCCGGATGTATACCAAAATCAGCGGCATTCAGACGATTGCTATCGGTGAGGCGCTGTATCATACGGATGAAGCACCGTATAAGATTTTAGTTATGACCAAGAGCGAGGAATTTGCCGCTGTATGGCAGCAGTTCAAAGAGGACTTTGTCGGTAAGCTGGATGTTACCAGCTCCAAAGACAACTTCCTGGAGCTGATGGAGCCCGGTGTCAACAAATGGGAGGCAGTTAAGAGCGTAGCGGCAAGCTACGGCGTACAGCCGCAGGAAATTATGTGCATCGGTGATTCCAATAACGATGTGAAGATGATTGCCAATGCCGGTATCGGCGTTGCTGTTGCCAATGCTAAGGACAGCGTGAAGCAGAATGCAAAGATTATTACCGCATCTAATAATGATGACGGCGTTGCTTTGGTAATCGAAAGCATTTTGACGCCGCAGGCAGCGGAATAAAATGAGGGAGCGTGTTTAGTGCGCTCCCTTTTAATAATGTAGAGATAAGGTTGGTGACAGTAATGGCAGAGGAAAAATCTTTATTGGAATATGTGCGCAGTCAGGCGGAGCTTACGCAGCAGGATGATAAAAAGCAGCAGGCTTTGCAGGAAGCTCATGCACACGCTCACAACCATCCTAATAAGAAGAAGGTTGTCAACCGCCTGGCACGTATTGAAGGACATGTGCGTTCTATCAAGACTATGGTAGATAACGACAGGGATTGCTCGGAGGTACTGATTCAGATAGCTGCGGTGCGCAAGGCGTTGGATAATACAGCCAAGGTTATTTTAAAGGACCACCTGGAGCATTGCATTTTGCATGCTATCGAAAAAGGTGAGGGCAGCAAAAGTCTGGAGGATTTTGAAGCGGCCATTGACCAATATCTGCGCTGAAGTTAAAAAGACTGCACGTTAAGAACGTGCAGTCTTGTTTGAGATTACGCCAAAGCTACTCTTTGCTGCAGCTTGGGAACAAAAAACAGTAAAAAGCTGCTGCGAGCAATATAGAAGATGAGGAAGGCCAGCCACAGGCCGATGTTGCCATAAAGCGGGATAAGCGTGAAGTAGGCGGTAAGGTAACAGCCTGCGGTAAGCAGCATGGAGATGCAGATAGGCTTGGTGTAGAGAGCACCATTGAATACGCCGTAGTAGACGATACCGAGTGCGCTGATAAGCGGGAAGAATGCTATAAACAAATCGTACTGCTGCGCTGTGGCAATAACGCTGTGCAGATTGGTGAAGCAACCAAGAATGGCATGACGGCAGCAATAATAGCCGACAGTCTGCAGCAGGCCGAAGCTGATGGCCCAGATAAAGCTGATGCGCAGCGTATCATTGAGCATGGAGCGGTCGTGCTCGCCGAAGGCAATGCCGGAATAGATGGCACCTGCCTGTGACAGACCGGTGAGAATATCGCCCATGATAAACTGTATCTGGAACAGAATGGAGTTGGCTGCCAAAAGCTCGCCGCCGAAGGCAGAGCTTTGGTGCATGAAGCTATTGACCATGATAATCATGCAGAACATGCGCACGGTGAGGTGTGAGCCGCACTGCACCATCTGGCGGCAGGTGGGTCCAGAGAATATTTCCTTGAGTGGTACAGCTGTGAGTGGCAGCGGCTTGTGCTGCCAGTAAAAATAAAGAATGGCAAGAAAGCCTGTAATATTTGCAATGCAGGTGGCAGCGGCTACACCTGTAACCTCAAAGTTCAGTACAACGACGAAGAGCACGTCGAGCACGAGATTAATAAGGTTGCTGGCCAGTGCCGTGAGCACGGCAATACGTACATGCAGGGTACCTGCAAACCAGCCCTGCGCCGTCTGAAAGACGAGCGTCAGCGGCATAATCCAGATGAGCAGGCGGTAGTAGCGCTCCAGCATCGGCTCCGTTGCTGCATCAGGATTAAAGAGCACCAGCGCCGTGCGCCAGATTGGTTCCTGTAAAATGACGAGGACAAGACCAATGGCGAAGGCAGCAAGTACGCCGCGCAGAAAACTGCCTGCAAGCAGCTTGGGGTCGTGGTGCCCCATGGCCTGCGCCGCAAAGCCGCTGGTGGAGATTTTCAAAAAGCCAAAGAGCCAGTAAACGGTGCTGAAGATAACAGCACCCAGCGAAACAGCGTTGATATAGGTATAATTGCCAAGATGACCTACAACTGCTGTGTCGACTGCGCCCATGAGCGAGGCAGCCATTGTGGAAAAGGTGAAAGGCAGACTTGTTTTTATAAAGCGCATGTGAGATAATTTCATTGTTGTATCACATTCCTATCAAAAAGTTTACAACACTATAATAACCCCCGTAGGGGGATATTGTCAATAGTAAGAACTATCATTAAGAAGATAACTATACATAAATTTTGATACTTGTACAATTAAAAGAGGCTTTATTATGTCTATTTTACCGATTTTTATTCCACACGCAGGCTGTCCGCATCAATGTGTCTTTTGTAATCAAAAGACGATTAGCGGACAAAAGCTGGCTGCTGTGGCTGCCGCCAAGGAGCAGCTGATGCGCTGGTGCAGTTGGCTGCAACCGAGTGTGCAGCATGAGGCGGCATTTTACGGTGGCAGCTTTACCGGCTTGCCTTTAGATTTGCAGCGTGAGCTTTTGGCGCTGACGGACGCACTGCTGGCCGAAGGTTTTATCGGCAGCGTGCGCCTTTCCACGCGCCCGGATTATATAGATGAAGAGCGTTTGCAGCTTTTGCGCGAGCATGGCGTGCGTTTGGTGGAGCTGGGCGTGCAGTCGCTTGATGACAGGGTGCTGGCGGCAGCGGAGCGTGGGCATACGGCGGCGCAGGTGGCACCGGCGGTGGCACTTTTAAAACGCTTCGGCTTTCAAGCCGGCCTGCAGCTGATGGTGGGCATGCCCGAGCAGAGCTTTGCCAGCGTGCAGGAAACAGTGCGTAAGGCTATCGAGATGCATCCCGATGTGGCGCGCATCTATCCTTTGTTAGTAATCAAGGGTACGCCGCTGGCTGCTGAATATGCGGCGGGGCGCTTTGTACCGTTGACGCTGGAGGAGGCCGTGACGCAGGCAGCTTGGGCTTATCACGAGCTGACGGAAGCAGGCGTGAATGTTATCCGCATCGGCCTGCAGCCTGACGAGGAGCTGTGCGCACCGGGCAACATTCTTGCGGGGCCGTTTCATCCGGCGATGGGTGAGATGGTAAAAAGCAGGGTGCTGCGTGACAAGATTACCCCGCAATTAGCCAAACTGACTGACTGCGGGGCTGTTGATATCCTTTGTCCTGCACGCTTGGAATCGAAGCTGCGCGGGCAAAAAAGCTGCAACCTGCGCTATTGGGAAGCGTGCTTTCCGGGGCTTGAGCTGCAGATAATTCAAGATAAGGCAGATGAGATAAGAGTATGGGCACATGTAAATCCTTTGCACCAATCGTAGATGAGCACAGCAGAATATTGATTCTCGGTTCCATGCCGGGAATAAAATCCCTGGAGCAGCAGGAATATTACGCACATCCGCAGAACCGCTTCTGGCGTCTGCTGGCGCTGCTGCTGCAGGAGGACGTGCCGCAGGATTACGCTGTTAAGCAGGCCTTGCTGCACAAGCATCATCTGGCGCTGTGGGACACGCTGGGCTATTGCGAGCGCGAGGGCAGCTTGGACAGTAGCATCAAAAACGAAGCGCCGAATGCCGTTGTGGAGCTTGCAGGTGAGCTACCGCATTTGCAGGCGGTAGTCTGCAATGGAGGTAAGGCGGGTGCGGCCTTTAAAAAATATTTTGCCAAAAAAATGCCTGAGCGGGTGCGAATTTTTTATCTGCCGTCTACAAGTCCTGCCAACGCGCGCCTGCGTTTGGAGGATTTGGCAGAGCATTGGCAGGTTATTTTGCAATTTTTAGCATAAGTGAAGTTCTGCAAGGTGTAAAAAAACACCGTTTTATGATACAATAAAAAGATATAATAACTGACTTAGAGAAAATGGGTGATTTCTAGTGCGTTTAAAGTCCTTTTCAACCTATGGCTTTAAATCCTTTGCTGATAAAACTGAATTGACCTTTGACAAGGGAATTACTGCTGTTGTCGGACCGAACGGTTCAGGCAAGAGCAATATTTCGGATGCCATCCGTTGGGTGTTGGGCGAGCAGAGCGCCAAGTATCTGCGTGGCAGCAAAATGGAGGATGTTATCTTCTCCGGCAGCGGCAAGCGCAGGGCGTTAGGCGTAGCAGAGGTCACCGTTGATTTTGATAACAGCGACAGAACACTGCCGCTCGATTTTGAGCAGGTAAGCCTGACGCGCCGCATTTTCCGCAGCGGTGAAAGTGAATATGCGATTAATAAGAAAAGCTGCCGTCTGAAGGATATAATCGACCTGATGGCAGATACCGGTCTTGGTAAGGGCTCGATGTCCATTATCGGCCAAAATAAAATTGATGAGGTCTTAAACAGCCGTCCCGAGGACAGACGCAGTCTGTTTGAAGAGGCGGCAGGTATTGCCAAGTACCGCTTGCGTAAGAAGGATGCGGTACGTAAGCTGGACGATACGGCCAACAATCTTACGCGTATCAACGATATCCGTAGTGAGGTAGATGCGCAGGTAGAGCCGTTGGCGCAGGCAGCAGCCAAAACTCAGCAGTTCAACGAGCTGAGCGAGGAGCTTCGCCGTTGCCGGTTATCTGTACTTTTGCGCCGCTTGGACGCTTTGGAGGAAACCGGCAGAGAGCTGCAGGCGAAAAAGGAAGCGGCGGCAGGTGCTTATTCCGAGCAGGCAGCGAAGGTAGGCAGCATGCAGGCCGAGGCCGTAAAGGTACAGCAGGAGCTGGATAAGCTGGCCGAGGCTTATAATAAATTACAGGATGATATCAAGAACCGCGAAACTGCTTTGGAAAAGCTGCGCGGCGACCAAAAGGTTTTGGATGAACGTGTCAGCCAGAACGAAAAGGCCGGCGAACGCCTTGTGCAGCGCAATGAACGTTTAGAGCAGCAGGTGCGTGAGCAGGAAGCAAGAATGCAGGAGCTGGCAGCAGAGTTTGATGCTGTCGAAAAAAGACATGCTGTGGCCGATGGCGCTGTAAAGCAGCTGCAGGCGCAGCGTGACGAGCAGAGCGCCAAGCTGGAAGAGGCGAAGCGCAATGACGAGCAGGCGCAGTCACAGTTCTTCAGTGGCATGCAGGAGCTGATTAATCTCCGCAACGAGCTGCACAATCTGGAACAGGAGCAGGAGCAGCGCGCACGTCGCCGCGAGGCCCTGAAGAAAAGTATAGAAGAAGCCGAGGAGGCTGACCGTCAGGCACAGGAGCAGTATAACAGCCTGCTGGAGCAGCAATCGCAGTGCGCTCACGGCATGGAGCTGGTGCGCAAAAAGGGCGAGGAGCTGCGCAGTGCCTATGATGCAGGTCAAAAGGAGCTGCAGGCTGTACGCCGCAGTCAGCAGCAGTGCCAACGTCAGCTGACTGCGGCCGAAACACGCGAGCAGAGCTTAAAGCGTCTGCAGCAGAGCTACGAGGGCTTCAGCTACGGCATCAAGGCGGTGCTGAAGGCTCAGGAGCCATGGCGTGAGCAGGTTGTAGGCGTGGCAGCGGAGCTGCTGCAGGTAGAAGATAAATATGTCGCTGCTATCGAAACCGCGTTGGGCGAGGGTGCGCAGAACCTGGTGATGCGCTCGGCCAATGCGGCGAAGGAAGCGATAGCCTTTTTGAAGCGTTCCAATAGCGGACGCGCAACCTTCCTGCCGCTGGATACCGTGCAGCGTCGCGGGCCGAACCGCGAGGAGGAAGCACTGGCGAAGCTGCCGGGAATTCTTGGCTATGCGGTAGATTTAATCGACTATAAGCCTGAGGCTGAAAATGCGGTACGCTTTTTGCTGGGCAGAGTGCTGATTGCCGAAAACATTGATGCTGCCTTGGCTGCGGCAAAGGCCGGACGCTACCGTCTGCGCGTAGTTACGCTTGACGGCGATGTGGTAAATGCCGGCGGCAGTATGAGCGGCGGCAGTAAAAAGCATAAGGAAGGCTATTTGAGCCGTAATGTAGAAATTGCGCAGGCTGCGGCGCAGGTGAAACAGCTGCATGCCGAGATGCTCAGCTGGCAGGAAAAGCTGGAGGAGCTGGAAGCAACCGAAGGAAATCAGAAGGAGCAGCTGCAGCAGCTTGCTGCCCAACTGCGACAGGAGCAATTGAAGGCCGACAGGCTTAAGCTCAATCTGGAGCAGGTGCAGCAACAGAAAACGCGCGACAACGAGCGTTTGCTGCTACTCTTGGACGACCGCAGCAATATCACCGCAGCCTATATGGCAAACCGTGATAAGGTTAAGGAGCTGCGCGCGGCAGTTGCCGAGCGCGAGGGACAGGATACCCAGGCTAAGGAGCTGTTGGATAGCCTGAAAAAGGAAATTGCCAAATACGGCAGTGCGGTTACCGCCTTGGATAACCAGCTGCAGGATGCCAAAATTACGCTGCAGACCTCGGCCGCACGCACGCAGGATATCAGCAAGGCTATGCACAGCTTGGACCAGGATACACTGCGGCTGCAGGAAGAAATTGCTGCCAACCAAAAAGAGCAGGAGCGCAGACAGCAGGAAATTGCCGACTGCGATGTGCAAAAGCAGAAGCTGCAGAAGCAAAGCGACGAGCTGCTGGCACAGCTGCAGCAGATTCTGGGCGGCAAGGATGACTTTGCTCAGGAGCGCGGCAGCCTGCTTGATAAACAGCAGGATATTGAAAAAGAGATTGCCGGACTGCGCAAGAAGGTGAATGACAGTGAAGCACAGCTGAAGCAGACAGAGCTGGACCTGGCGCGGCACGAAAGCAACTGCGGCCATATACGTGAGCAGTTGCAGCAGGATTATCAGTTGGATGAGGCGGCGGCGCGCGGTCAGAATTTTGCCGAGCTGCAGGAAATGGATCTGGCGGCGCTGCAAAAGCAGGAAAGCCGTCTGACACTGCAGATTGCGGATTTGGGACCGATTAACGCAGCAGCGATTGAAGAATATAACGCAGTGAAGGAGCGCAGCGAATTCCTGTGTAAGCAATATAACGATTTGTGTACAGCAAAGGAAAATCTGGAGGCTGTTATCGCAGAAATCAACAGCGGTATGACCAAACGCTTCAAGGAGGCCTTTGCCAAAATCAACGAATACTTTGCGCAATGCTATGTTAAGATATTTAGCGGCGGTACAGCGGTGCTGCGGCTCACCGAGCCGGATAATCTGCTGGATTCCGGTATTGATATCGACGTGCAGCCACCCGGCAAAAAGCTGCAGAGCCTGTATCTGATGAGCGGCGGCGAAAGAGCGCTGACGGTTATCGCGCTGCTCTTTGCTCTTTTGAGCTATCAGCCATCGCCGTTCTGTATCCTGGACGAAATTGACGCGCCTCTGGATGATGCCAACATTCAGCGCTTTGCCGATTTCCTGCGGGATTATGCAGGAAATACGCAGTTTATTGTGATTACGCATCGCAAGGGAACGATGGAATGCGCTGATATCATGTATGGCGTAACTATGGAAGAATCCGGTGTTTCTAAATTATTATCCGTAAAAATAAATGCAAAGGAGAATGAATAATGGGATTTTTTGAGCGTTTAAAGGAAGGCCTTTCTAAAACAAGACGCAATTTTACTGACCGCATTCAGGAGCTTGTAGGCCTGTCTGCAACGATTGACGATGATTTCCTTGATGAGCTGGAAATGATTCTGCTTTCTGCCGACGTGGGCGTAAAAACTACCGAAAAGCTGATCGACGCAGTGCGCAAAGCAGCGAAGAAGAAGGAAATCAGCGGTACCGAGGATGTTATTCCGTTCCTGAAAAAATATATGGCAGAAATGCTGGCTGACAGCGGCCAACGTACACGTATCGGTGCTAAACCGACTGTTATCCTGGTAGTTGGTGTTAATGGCGTAGGCAAAACTACTACCATCGGCAAGCTGGCAAATTACTTCACCCTGTTCAAATACAAGGTTGTTTTGGCAGCAGGCGATACCTTCCGTGCCGCAGCAGGCGAACAGCTGCAAATCTGGGGCGAGCGTGCGCACTGCGACGTTATCCGCCATGCAGAAGGTGCAGACCCGGCGGCAGTTGTTTTTGATGCAATGAAGGCTGCTATTGCGCGTAAGGCAGATATTCTCTTCATTGATACCGCAGGCCGTTTGCACAACAAGGCTAACCTGATGAACGAGCTGGAAAAAATTCACCGCATTATTAAGCGCGAAATTCCCGAAGCTCCGCACGAAACCTTCCTGGTTCTGGATGCTACTACCGGCCAGAACGCAATCAATCAGGCTAAGGTGTTTATGGAAACCGCTAAGGTTACCGGCGTTGTACTCACCAAGCTTGACGGCACTGCTAAGGGCGGCGTTGTTGTGGCAATTAAGGAAGAGCTGGGACTGCCGGTTAAATGGATCGGCGTAGGCGAAGGCATTATGGACTTCCGCCCCTTTGAGCCGGATAAGTTTGTAGAAGCGCTGTTTGACAGCGGCAAATAAGAGGCTGCTTGCAGCTGACAGTCGTTGAGGCCTTGCTTATATTCATATAGTAGAAAATCTCCCGACAGCTGTGTTTGACAGTGTTCGGGAGATTTTTTGTGCGGGCGTAAAAAAGCCGTGCGCAGTAGCGAACGGCGGTGGGAGTAGGGGTTAGGTTTTTCTGTTATGGTTTGGTTATTTTTGCTCTGCTTTAAGATTTTCAACCTGCTCAACAGAAAGCGAAGTACCTTTAGCGACATCTTGTACTGACAAACCCATGCTTAAAAGACGCTTAACAGTAGCAAGTTTTTCTTCAACTCTACCTTTAGCTTCACCTTCGGCAAGAGATTCTTCACGAATATCCTTCATACGCATTTCGTAAGTCATATAGGAATCCCTCACTTTCTTATCAAGCTTGCTTTTCTATATGCATATCATTCTTCAGCTTTTCTATGTTATCAATAGACAACCCGGAAAGTTCAACTATTTCTTGCAGAGAATAACAACCCTTAGCCAACATGAGCTTAGCAACTCTAAGTTTTTCTTTGGCTTCACCTTTAGTTTCACCTTCGGCAAGAGATTCTTCGCGAATATCCTTCATACGCATTTCGTAAGTCATATAGGAATCCCTCACTTTCTTATCATTCTTGATTTCCGTAATCGTATCAGCAACCTCGCGAGTGAAGTTGCTGGTAATTGTATTGTTGTTGATGTAGTCAAACAGGCTTTGGATATCCGGCGATACATCGCCCTTAGTGCCTAATGTGTTAAGAAACATAATAGCAGCTTCATCTGCTAATTCAATCTCCATGTTTTCCAGGCAGCGTCTTTTAAAAGTATAAATACGCTGGGAATCCTCAAAGAAGTCAAACAGGCAGAAGAAGATGATATAAGTGGGAGAAAGCTCGTCATAATCCTGTCCCTTTTGCAGCATATCTGTATCCAACATGGCCTGATAGTAGCGAGTGCGCTTGGGAAGTTGAAATTTACCAGTACGGCTGACAGGATTTTTGACCTGCATTTCCAAATTGTAATGCGTATTGGTGTCGTCAGCAATTCTGACGTCCAGACGAATACCATGGCTGTCGGGATAAACATCAAGTGTCTGTTCTGCTTCAAGATAGGTGATATCTGCAATTTTGGTGTGTAAAAGCTCCTCTAGAATATGCTTGCAGATGCGCTTTCTGAGCATAACGTGCTTGAACAGAAAATCGTTGGAAAGAGTGAGCTTGTCAAGATTAGATACTTGGTTTTTCATATGTTTCCTCCTTTGATTATAGCATAAAATAAGGTAAAAATATATAAGACAGCAGATATAAAAAAAGCGCCTGCCGAAAGCTCGACAGGCGCCACTGGTCCGCACGACCAGGCATGAGCTCCGCGGAAATGCGGCTACCCATGCAACTAAGGTAATTATAGCACAGAAAAAGAATAAAAACAATAGTTCATAAAGCAAAACATTTTTATAGGTTGAAATACGCTGAACTTTTTGTACAAAAGGCAGCTTCTAAGAATATCTTCTGCTTTTTGATGTTTAACCGGATAACGATTCGTGATATACTTATTATGATTTGCAATTTTTGCTAGTGCTATGAGGATAAATTCAAAGCGTAACAAAATATTGTGATGCATGTGCTTTGAATAAATAATTTATTGAGGAGAAAGAGCTTATGATTATAAAATATGCAACTGCGGAAGATATTGTTGCCATTGCCGCAGTGGAGGCAGAATGTTTTCCGCCGGCGGAGGCAGCAACGGAAAAGGAATTTATTGACAGGGTAAAATATTACGGTAATCATTTCTGGCTTATGTATGAAGCTGAAAAGCTGATTGCCTTTGTGGATGGCTTTGTGACGGATGAGCCTGATTTGACGGATGAAATGTATGAGAAGGCAACGCTGCATGATGAAAACGGCGCGTGGCAGATGATTTTCGGTGTCAATACCATTCCTGCTTATCGCAAGCATGGCTATGCCGGTGAGCTGATTCACCGTGCGATTGAGGATGCCAGAAAGCAGGGGAGAAAGGGCCTGGTGCTGACCTGCAAGGATAGGCTTGTTCATTATTATGCTAAATTCGGCTTTGCCGATGAGGGTGTGTCTGAGAAATCTACGCATGGCAATGCTGTCTGGCATCAGATGAGGCTTACATTTTAATCGGTGGAGCTTAAGGGAATGCGCTAATTTGGCTTGTACATCATGACAATATTGCTGCTCTATATCTAATGTAGAAAAACTGTGTGTCGAATAAATAAGCAGCTGCGCAAGCAAAAAGCCTGCGCAGTTTTTTCTGTCTGCGTTCTGTAAAGCGCTGCCGATGGCTTAGTTGGCAACGTGTCGACGGACAAATTTTGTCAGAAATGTGAAGAAAATAGTTTACGCTCTTTAGCATATGTGTTACAATACTTATGTTATAGAATTATGCGACTTTTTGGATGTGATTGGTATAATGCAAAAGGAATTGATTATGCGCCATCTGCCGACGGCCTTCTGCCATGCTTCAACAGTATTGGGGCTTCCTGATGGCAGCCTGCTGTGCTGCTGGTTTGGCGGTACGCATGAGGGCGAAAGCGACGTGGGTATCTACCTAAGCAGGCGCACGGAAGCAGGCTGGAGTGAGCCGAAGCTGCTGGTGAACGGGGCGGCGGCGAACTGGAATCCGGTGCTTTTTGCGAGCGCGGACGGCAGATTGCTGCTGTTTTACAAGCAGGGCCAGCAGATTGCCGATTGGCAGACGTGGCTGATGCAGTCGACGGATAATGGCGAAACCTGGAGCGGATCGCAGGAGCTGGTGCCGGGTGATGTGAGCGGAGGACGCGGACCTGTACGCAATAAGCCTTTGCGCTTGGCGAGCGGACGCATTCTTGCCGGTGCTTCTACCGAACACGGCCTCTGGAAGGCCTTTGCCGATATCAGCGATGATGATGGCGCAAGCTGGCATAAATCCTCTGCAGTGCAGATTGAGGGCCTGCAGTATCAGGCAGGCGAAAAGACTGCCGACAGTAATATTGCCGTCAGCCAGCAGTCCTTTTACGGACGCGGCGTGATTCAGCCGAGCCTGTGGCAGAGTGCGGACGGCAGCGTGCATATGCTGCTGCGCAGCAGCGAGGGCTTTGTCTATCGCAGCGATTCTGCGGATGACGGCGAAACCTGGTGCGGTGCTTATGCTTTGAGCCTGCCGAACAATAACAGCGGTCTTGACCTGGTGCGGACTGCCGCTGGCGTACTCTATCTGGTGTGCAATCCTGTTGCTGCCAACTGGGGTCAACGTTCTCCCTTAAGTCTGTTCAAATCCACAGATGACGGTGCGAGCTGGCAAAAGCTGTTTGACCTGGAAACAGAGCCTGCGGAATTTTCCTATCCGGCAATTATTGTCGATGGCGAGGGCCTTGTGATTACCTATACCTATAAGCGTTGCAATATTGCTTGTGTAAGGCTGAGCGCGGATGAACTTGTTACCCTTTAAATTTAAAATATAAGGAGATGTAAGACAATGAAGAAAATTTTAGTTGTGCTGATGGCTATGCTGACCATGGCTGTTATGCTTACCGGCTGCGGCGGCGACAGCAAAAAAGCAGCTTATCCTGCAGACGGAGATATTTCCGTAATTATTCCTAAGGCTCCGGGCGGTGGTACCGATATCTCTGCCAGAGGTCTGATCCAGTTCATGGAAAAAGAGCTGAAGGGCAGCAAATTTGTTCCCGTAAACAAACCCGATGGCGGCGGTGTAACCGGCATGGTAGAGCTGGCTAACGCTAAACCCGACGGCCATACTCTGGGCATGGTTACCGTTGAGCTGGCTATGTTCCCGCATCAGGGCAAATGCAAAAACACCTATAAGGATTACGCAGCTATCTGCGCTCCGATTGCAGCTCCGGCAGCTTTGATTGTGCCGAAGGATGCTCCTTATAACAGTGTAGACGAATTCGTAGCCTTTGCTAAGGCAAACCCCGGCAAGGTGAAGATGGGTAACTCCGGTATCGGCGCTATCTGGCATATTGCCGCACTTTCCTTTGAAGAAGAATTCGGCGTACAATTCAAGCATGTACCGTATCCGAAAGGATCCGCTGATATTGCCGCTGCTCTGGCAGGCAAACACATCGATGCAACTTTGGCTGACCCGTCTGTATTCAAGAGCCAGGTAGACGCAGGCAACCTGAAGATTCTGGCTGTTATGGCTGATACCCGCAGCGTAATCTATCCGGATGTTCCGACCTTCAAAGAGCTGGGCCACAACATGACCGTTCGCGCTTGGGCAGCACTGGTTGCTCCTAAGGATACTCCGAAGGAAAAGCTGGAAGCTCTGCGCGCTGCTGCTAAAAAGGTTTGCGAATCCAAGGAATTTAAGGATTATTTCATGAAACAGGGTATCGACCCTACCTGCATTATCGGTGCCGATGCTGATAAGATGATGGCTGAAGACCATGCAATGTATGAAAAATTCCTGAAGAAAGCAAAATAAAATCGCTGTAAGGCGTAAATGAAAATGCCGACGCTGTAACCCAGAAGGTTGCGGACGTCGGCGTTTTTGTTGGTTGACGTACATTATGGAAAATAGTAAAGTAAATATATTGTTTTGCAAAAAAAATAAGTTTTCTGATAATGATTCTTGACGAAATTTTATATCAGTGCTAAACTGAAATTAGTACTAAAACAAGATATGGTGCAAATGAAGTATCTTTAATAAAGTACACATTTTTTTGATAAATGAAGTGATTTTTTACTTCTGACTATCTTGATTACAATAGAATATAATCCTAGTCTGGAGGCTTTGTCCCACGCGGATGAATGCTTTGCAGGGAAGTTTGATGAGATTTCAACGCTGTTCCGCAACTGTAAAAAAGAGTCGATGCATTATTAGGAAAAAAACTAACCTCTTACAAAGGAATGCAGAGACGATGACTTTAAGCCAGGGTACTGACAGATTGGTATTTAGTAAAGGTCTACGAGAACGGACTTTATTAATTATTGGTAGTGGTTTGACTATAATAATAAATTAAGAGTCCTTTTTGCTTGATCTTGTGCTGAACAGAAACGGATATAGCACAGCTTAAGTAAAATTAAGCTGTGTTTTTTATTTTATAACTGTTAAGAATAAGCAAAAAGCTCTTCAGGCAGTGCTGCCGCAAAATCATTGCCGTGATGGCAGCGTCTGCATATTTTTGTTATGAAGTCACAAACTGTATTGATGAGTAGCAGTTTGCGGGGTTTTCATATATATTTGTACGTAGCTTTTCTCTGTACAAAGGAGTCAGCAGAAACAGTGGGTGTTTCTGTTCGTTCCTTGCTTTTTGATAAGGGGGAATATATCATGAAGCTAAGTCAAAAAAAGTGGAAGTCACTTATTTCAGGTGTTCTTCTCGCAGCCAGTGCATCGAGTTTTCTCATAGCACCGGTATATGCCGCTGATTACAGCAAGCCTCTCATAGGTACGCTTAAAAAGGACAGCGAGATACTGAGTCCCGATGGTAATACCGTAACAGAAAATGACGGTAAACTTATTTATGATTTCCAAGGAAAGGACCATACCTTTACTATTACCAATAAGGATGGTATTACTGCCCGCAAAGACAGCGTTTATAATAACGTAGGCGCAGATGGCAGCTATGGCACGCTCCATATTTATCAGACAAACAACAAGAGTAATGTTTGGGTTGGTGTAAACGGTTTTACTGCAAACAAGGGCATTATTGTTGTCAACAGCAATCTGGATATTACTGCAACATCGGAATATTCTTCTGTTGGTATTGTGGCAGCCAATAAGGGCAACCTGATTATCAACGGCAACGTAAAGATGCGTAAGGATGATGCAGAAAATCCCTGGGGCATCATTACCAAGAATGTTCATGGCAATGTAGGCCCCGGCGGTGCAACCAGCATGGGTGGCGATGCCAACTATACAGGCGCCCGTTGGCAGCCTGCAGGTATTTCCGTTGACTATACCCGCGGTGATGTCACTGTCAACGGTAATGTGGATCTTGCTGTACGCGGTACAGCTGTAAGAACCGATGTTTATCAGGCTGACGGTGATGTACCGGCTTATGATTTGGGAACTATTTCTTTGCTGGGTAATTCTATCCGTATCGACACACCGTACAGAGAAGAAAACTTTGTTGAAGGCTTCGGCAAATTTATCGAACCGTATTATGCTCTGGCAAGCTACGGCGGCACGATTAACGTCAATGTAAAGAATCAGAAAGCACAAAACGGCAAGGTGGAAATGGTCGGCAACGTGCTGGCAATGAAGTCCTCTGATGAGGCTGGAAAGGCTATGGTTTATCAAAACGGTCGCCTTAACATCGGCCTGACCACGCAGGATTCCTCCTGGAAGGGTGTAATTGACAATGCCGGTACTGAAAAGGCCGGTGAAGTAAATCTGTGGCTGCAGAACGGCGCGCAATGGATTTACGAAAACGCATCCCGTAAGGACGGCCTTGATGCAAGTAATCTTGCTGATTACAGCAGACCGTACTATGAAAAATATGACGGCATTTCTCATCTGAGCAGTCTTGTCGGCGGTAAGGATAAAGCATCTGCCGGTATTATTAAGGTAAATGATAGCGATCCTATCTATATTGCTAATGCCGAAGGTGTTACCAAGGTATGGTATGAGCATGATGATGCTACACCGGGTAACATTATCGGCGGTGATGTTAAGGTTCTTAATGCCAAGACCGGCACAGAAATGATGCTTTACACCGGCAACAACGGCATCAGCAAGGGCTTTGCCGAAGGTGATACAGCTGCAGATAAAAATAATGTCAGCGAAGTATTGAACTCCCTGGCACACAAGCTGTGGTACATGGCAGGCGACAGCAACCTTGCAGGCAGCGTATCTATTGCCGAAGGTCTTACTGCTTCCTCCGTAACTATGAAGACCGGCAACATTACCTTTGCCGAGGGTGGGCAGGGCTTCTATGACTATACTCCTGAGAAAGACGATAAGACCTATGCAACCGGCCCGATTGTAAAATCCGAAAACATCGGTGAAACACGCGAAAGCGATATCAACGGAGTAGTTTCCGTTAATGTTACCGAAGCTCAGGATGGGGTGTCCGGTAATGCTCCCAGTGCTATGTATGCAGCAGGCGAGGCAGAAGGTCCGCTTGTTGTTGATTTACAGGGCCACACCTTGAAGCTCAATGCCAACAATCAAACTGCTAATTATGTGTCTACGGTTTATGTTGATGAAAACAAGAGCATGGAGATTAAGGATTCTAAAGGGAATGGCGTGCTGAAGGTTTCCGCCGGTCTTGGTGCTGATGGCAATGCTGATACTAAGGCTAAGTATGTCTATGGCATTCGCGTAGGCGAGGGCGGCTACCTTACTGCAAATACCGATGTTGAGATAGACGGAGTTAAATCTAGTGCTACTCAGCGTGCTTATGGTGTATATGTAAGTACCAAAGGCAATGTTGTATTCGAAAAAGACCTGAGCATCAAAAATGTTCAGACCGGCAACAAGGTTGGACCGAACACTGCCGGTATTTATGCAGACAGTTCTTCAAGTGCAGATGCGCCTATTAATATAACTGTTAAAGGCAATCTTAATATTGAAAACGTATTGGGCAGTGCAATCCGTGCATTGAATACTTCAACTATATCTACTGCCGGTGCAACTATTAAAGCTGCCGATATGTCTAACGGTACGGATTATAGCCAATATTATGCTTTGCAGGCCAACAAGGGTACCATTAACCTGAATACAGGAGAAGGCATTACTGCCGGAATTCTGGACGTTACCGGTGACATGAAGGTAACTGACAATAAAGCTTCTGTTATCAATGTCAACATGACCAAGGGTTCTCAATGGACAGGCGCAGTAAGCAATATTCCAGGCAGTACATATAATGCCCCGGCCGGTCAGTTTAATCTGACAATGGCCGAAGGTTCTGTATGGAATCATGAAACCGGTCGTTCGGTAGATACGCTGAAGACAACTTTTGCCGGCAGCAATGTTTCTAAGCTGGATGGTTCAGGTGTAATTTACCAAAATTCCGACAAGGGTATTACCGTATATGATTATAGCGGTGACACCACTGTTGTTTACGGCCATGATGCCGATAATCCGCAGAACATCACCGGGGGTGACTTCACTGTCAAGACAGCAGATGATGGCTCGAAGATTACTTTGGTAACCGATAGCCAAGGCATTAATGCCGGCTTTGAAGCTAGTGATACTGCAACAGAAAAGAATAATGTTAAGGAAGTGCTGAATAAGCTGGCTAATAAGCTGTTCTACACCGGTTATAAAGATGCAAATCTAGACGGCGTAGTGAAGATTGCCGATGGTCTGACAGCGTCTAGTGTAAGTGCTATTGTAAAAGCCTCTGGCGATATTACCTTCTCTGACGGCAGAAACGGAACGAAAAAAGCAGGACAGGGCTTCTATGACTATACTCCGGAAGAAGATAAGCCTGATTACAAGACTGGTGCTATTACTAAGTCGGAAAATATCAGTCTGAACCGCGAGGTAGACGATAAGGGTGTTGCACATATTAATGTAACTGAATCGAATGCCGGTAATAATAAATTTGCCAGCGCTCTTTACGCAGGTGAAGAAACCTATCCGTCTAAACCGATGACTGTAAATATGTCCGGTAAAGGTCTGGCTTTGAATGTTGCACAAACTGGCGGACAGGCAGCGGCTATTTACGCAGGCGCTAATACTTATATCAAGGTTATTAATCCGTCCGCAGAGCAAAAGCTTTCTATTACAGCTAATAATACGGATACCAGAGGCTCTCATGGCGTTTACGCTGACGGTAATGCACATCTGAATATTTCCGGTCCGGTAGAAATTACCGATATTGTTACGAAGGGTGATTCCGCAACCGGTATTAATATCCAGGGGCAGAAGAGCGAGATTAATATTGATGGCCCGCTGACAATCAGCAATGTCAAGGGCATTAGAGAACGTGGCACAGGTATGAATGCTTCCGGTATTCAGGTAACAGGTGACACTTCCACTGTAACTGTCAGCGGTCCGGTAGATATTTCCGGTGTACGCGGCAGCGGCATTAGGCTGACTGGTAAGGATACCAAGGTATCTGTCGGCGGCGGCACCATTACTGCAGCTGAAGACAGCGATAAGTCGCATAATTTCTATGCAGTCCGCGTAGATAAAGGCACGCTGGACATCAACATGAAGGACGGCGCTGCAGGCGATACGACCACCAAGATTACCGGTGATATGTACGCAACCGGCCAATATGGCAAGAAGGTTGTAGAATACACCGGTGGCGAGCTGATTAACTGGAATGATGCAGGCGTCCTCAACGTGGCTTTGACCGATAAGGATTCCTTCTGGAAGGGTGTTGCAGCCTATGATATGTATAATTCCGACTATGGCAGCGGCGGCAACACTATGCATGATATCGGCCAGTTCAACCTGTATCTGCAAAACGGTGCAACTTGGACCAACGAACAGCAATCGCATGTGACAACTACAACCATAGCGTCCAAAAATCCTGTATGGACAGGCAGCACGCTGGCAACACTGCATGGCGGCAAGGATGTAGATAACGCAGGCCTGATTTACCAAAAGGATAACAATCCTATTTCTGTTGTAAATTATAGCGGTCATACCACTGTATTCTATGATCATGATGCTGCTGATCCGACCAAGATTATTGGCGGCAGCTTCAATATTACCAATGCAGCAGAAGGTTCTGCTATCACCTTTATCACAGATAATAAGGGCATTACCTCCGGCTTTGCAGATGGCGATTCCGGCGATGCTAAGGATAAAGTAGCCAACGTACTGAACAACCTGGCAGGCAAGCTGTTCTACAAGAATTATACTGATGGTCATCTGGCCGGCGTAGTGAAGATTGCCGATGGTCTGACAGCTTCTTCCGCAGCACTGAAGACCGGCGATATTTCCTTCTCTACCGAAGAAACAGGTACCTTTACACCTGGCCAGGGCTACTATGATTATAAGACTAGCAAGCCAGGCAGCCAGATAGCCAAAGAATTTACTACGGCAATTACCGGCGACGCAGCTGCTGATACGGTTTACATAGAAAAAGGCGTATTGAAGGACGATGGTACCTATGTATTTACTGCAGACAGCACGAACATCACACCTGAAAAGCATTTGATTGCCGGTGGTGCATGGCTTCCGCAGATTAGTGCAGCTATTTCCGGTTCTGACGAAAACCATAATGTTACCATTGATATGAATGGTAACAAGCTGACTGTAGATACAACAACCGATACCCATACAACCGGTATCGCAGCTGTTGGCAAGGGTGTAGTCAACATCAATAATGCCGGTGCAATGTCTATCAGTGCTACAAGCACTACGAACGGACAGACAGGTGCGCTGTTCGTTAATGCCGGAGGAACGATTAATATTCACAATGCCGGTGCTGATAATGTACTTACCTTGCGTGCTAACAGCGCTGCTCCGGCAAATGCTGCAGTTATCAAGAGCATGAACGGCGTAAGTGGCGTTATGTCTGCTATCACTGTTGATGGTCTTGTTGATATTTTGGCTGATAAGAGCAATGCTTCCGGTGCTAACGAAGCAATCAGTGCAGTTGCTTCCAAGGTTGAGATTGGCGGTGGCGTCATCAAGGCTATTAATGGGGCTGAATATGCTATCAGTGCCTATGGCGAATTCGCTTCCAAGAACCGTGGACAGGTTAATGTGAATGTTAAGAAGGATGCCGAAGGCGCTATCATTGGTGCAGGCAACAATAATGTACAGATGGAAGGCAATGTAAATCTCGGCGGCGGCATGGATAGTGCCGGTGCAAGTGCAGATGTAAGCATTGGCCTGAATACTAAGGAATCCTTCTGGAAGGGTGATGTAAGCAATACTAACGGCAGCAGTGCAGGTATCGTTAACCTTTATATGGGCAACGGTGCATCCTGGACCGGTAATAACCTTTCCGGCAACACAGTTAATGCTAATCTGGATAATGCAACCTGGACCGGCTACAGCAACGGCAATGCTATGCACCTGAAGCTGGATAACTCTATCTGGAATGTAAATGGTGCAAGCAAGATTGCTTCCTTCTCCGGTAATAATGGCAGCATTATTGTGGCAAACAATGCAGGCGATATCAGTGTAGCTGATTACAGCGGCAATACCAATGTTATTTATAACCATGATGCTGACAATCCGACGAATATTCTCGGCGGCAGCTTTACTATCGATCAGGCTGATGCCGGCTCCAGTATTACGCTCATTACTGATAATCAGGGCATCACTAAAGGCTTTAATGCATATGATAAGGCAGAAGACCAGAATACCGTTAATGAAGTTCTTAACAAGCTGGCACAGAAGCTCTTCTACACCGCCAATGATGGTAAGCTGGCAGGTACTGTCAAGATTGCTTCCGGCCTGACTGCTTCTTCCGCAGCCTTGAAGACCGGCGATATCAGCTTCTCTACTGATGCAACCGGCACGAAGACACCTGGTCAGGGCTTCTATGAATATACTGTAACAGACGATACGGTTATTACTGATCCGATTACCGGTAATCTTGATAAGAAGTATGTAAATATGGGCATCGAAACCGAAAAAGGCATTTACAACTTCACTAAGGATACAGTTATTAATGTAACCAAGGGTGATTACAGCTCCAACCTGAGTGCTATTGAATCCAGCGGCGGACCGATTACGATTAATGCCGACGGACAAAATCTGGACGTAGCCTATCATGTTCTTAAGGGCAGCAATGTTGCACGTGCGGTAGCTACCGGCCTCAGTTATGGAAAGTCCAAAGACATTACTATTAAAGCTAAGAGTCTGAAGCTCAGTACTGATACCACTGGCTTCAGGGCCCAGGGTGTTTATGCAACCGGCGGTAAGATTACCATTGACTCAGACACCACCATTACTACCTCTGCGCAAACAGAAAGCAATGGTATTTACAGTGGCAGCGGCTGTACTGTTACTATGAACGGCAATCTGGATATTCAAAAGGATAGCAAGGCAGCTAATTACATTGCGCTGAATTCTGACGATAATGGCATTATCAACGTCAATGTTAAGGATGGCAAGGCAGGTGCAGGCATTGTCAAGATTGATGGCGATGTCTACACCAAGTCTGCAGAAACCTATGATTATTGGGAGGATGAAACAACTTCTACATCTTCTACCGTTAATCTGGCATTGCAGGGCAAAGACAGCAGTTGGAACGGCCGCAGCCTCTACGAAGTTACTTCCGGTGATGATTCCACCAGCTATGGTACCTTTAATCTGTGGCTGACAGATGGTGCAACCTGGACAAACGAGAAGAACGGCAAAGAGGTTCCGAGTGGCTTTACCGGCAGCCATGTAACCAACTTTACCGGCAGTGCTGATGCAGCACATGCAGGCAACATCTTCCAAAAAGACAGCAAGAATCTGACTATTGATAAATACAGCGGCAATACCAATATCTTCTACGCACACAGCGGCAACGGCGAAGCAGCTGATAACTACGCAGCAGGCGACACCATTATCAAGCATGCGGCAGAAGGTTCTGTAGTATCCATGATTACCGATAACAGCGGTATTGCAATGGATAACGAATACAGTGTAGCTAACGTACTGAACGCATTGGCAGGCAAGCTGACCTACAGCAACTATGTAAATGGCGAAAATAACTTGACCGGTTATGTAAAGATTGCTGACGGTTTGACAGCAAGCAGCAAGGCTATGCAGACCGGCGATATCTCCTTCAGCAGCGAGGACGGCAAGGGAAGCCTGAAGGATGGCTCCATTGCTCCGGGCTTTACCTATCCCGATACCCAGACTCCTGAGAGCAGCAAGCTTAACAGCGGTATTACCGGCGATGCTAAGACTGACTATGAATACAAAAAAGATGGCATTCTGAAGGAAGACGGCTCCTATGTATTCACTCAGGATCCGACCGTTATCGAGGTTAAAGAAGGCGCGGCAGTAAATGCAACTGCTAAAGACATCGTAATCGACACCACCAAGGCTAAGCTGGAGCTGAAGGGTGAAACCGGTATCAACGCTGAAAACGGCAACGTAACCCTGAACGGCAGCACTGTTATCAGCGGCACCGATGCGGCAATCAACGCAGGTGAAAACGCTAACGTAAATGTTAACGGCAACAACAGCGCACTGACTATCAACGGCAGCATCAATGCCAACGGCGGCAACATTACCGTAGATAGCGGCAACGCAAGCAGCACTATTACCGGGGATATCAATGCAGCGAACGGCGGCAGTGTAGTAATCAGCCTGATCGAAAAGAACTCCGTACTGAACGGCGGCTACAATGTTGATGGCAACAGCAGCATTGCACTGAGCCTGGCAAACGGTGCAACCTGGAACCTGACCGACGGTGATGAAGCAGCAGGCATGTCCTTGCTGAGAATTGCAAAAGCTCCGGCTGCAGCTCCTGCAAAAGGGTTGACCATTAATGGCGGTAAAACCGAAGCTGAAACCGGTTACCTGAACATGACTAAGAGAAGCAAAGATCTCCAAATTGCTGATTACAGCGGTTGGGAAACCATTATCTATAATCACGATAATAAAGGCAGCGAAGCACAAGACTTCAAATCCGGCAATACTGTTATCAGTAATGCTAAAGAAGGCTCCGGCGTAATCCTGTTCACCGACAGCAATAATATCAATATTAACAGTCAGGCTGAAGTTGAAGCAGCCATGACTGTATTGGCAGAAAAGATTCAGTATACCGATTATGCAGCAAATGGCGCTAACCTGAAGGGCAAGGTAAGAATTGCCGAAGGTTTGACTTCTGCCGGCAAGACAGGTGCTATGAAGTGGGATGAAACAACCGGTATAGGCAAATTTGATCCCAGCAGCATAAAATGGGGCGAAATTTACAACGGCGACTATGAAACCCTGGTAATGAAGGGCGTAAGAAGCGCTGCAACCACCTCCATGCACAGCTGGCGTGACAACATGCAGGACACCTACACCGGTGCGGACCTGGCAGATGCAGACGGCATCTTCGCTAAGGCACTGGGCGGCAAGACCAGCTCCGATGTTAAGGGTGTTAAAGATGACAACACCTATCGCGGAGTACAGGTTGGTTATGACAAGGCTCTGGCAAACGGCTGGTATGCAGGCGTAGCCTTTGACTATCGCAACGGCGATTCCAACTACCTGTTGGGCGGCAAGGGCGACAACCAGCTCTATAGCTTGGGCGTATACGGCGTGAAGAGCTTTGATGACCAGTCATATCTGCGTGTAGCAGCTAAAGCAGGCTGTGTTGAAAACGAATACGACGTTTACAACGAAATCCGCACTCTGAAGCTGCATGGCGATTATAAAGCCAACGCATATGGCCTGACCATGGAATATGGCAAGACCTTCGGCACTGAGGCAAGCTACTTCACCCCGAAGGCACAGCTGACCTGGTCTCAGGTAGGCGCTAAGGATTACACTGCGCATACTCCGAACGACAGCATGAGAATTAACCAGGACGCATACAGCAGCCTGGTAGCACGCTTCGGTGTAGAAGCAGGCGCTAAGAGCGAAAAAGGCCGTGTATATGTTGGCCTGTATGGTGCACATGAATTTAATGGCGACATCAGCGCAAGCTACTTTGCTAAGGACGGCGGCACCAAGCACACCAGCTTTGACGGCAAGGATACCTGGATGGAAATGAGCATCGGCGGCAGCTATGACCTGAGCGACAACTGCCATATCTATGCAGACTTTGCCAAAGACTTCGGCGGTGACTTCGAACGCAAGTGGAAGGCAAGTGCCGGCCTGCGCTTTGAGTTCTAAAAGCTTAAACAGAGTATTTCCCCTTCTTTTATAAACGGGCTGCGGCGCTATCAAGGCAGCGCCGTAGTCATATTAAAAACTCATAAATCAAAAAAACAAAGCAAAACAGCTATCTGTCGGCAAGCAGATAGCTGTTTTGCCTTTATGATACAGAGAAAGCATAGTTAACCGGTGCTATGTGTTTATGTTTATACTTTTTTATATTGAGCAAATACGCAATAAATTCAGTTTTTACTTGACGAAGTATGCTATATATGGTAGACTGTATATGATAAAAAATATCATTAACGGAAAAATGTAAGTAATACACCCCTGAGAAAAAATGTACTTTACAAAAGGAAAAAATTACTACTGCTTTTTTATTAAATGATTATAGAATTTTAGGCAATCAGGTGAAGATATTTTGCCGAATATCTTCTTTGCAGGGAAGTACGATGTGATTTCGACGCTGTTCCGCAACTGTGAAAGTGAGCTGCTTTATCATTAAGCTATGGCTTAAACCTCTTACCAAGGGATGAAGCGGCAATGAACTTAAGCCAGGGTACTGACTGATTGTGCAGATTAAGGGTCTACGAGATTAGGCGCGCTTAATGAGAGGGAATTTTTGAGCATTTCAAATTGCGAAATTTCCTTTCGTTATTAGTGTGTGCTAATCTTTTTTTATTTTTTATAGATGAAAAATATATTTTAAGCAATTATATTGCAAGGAGTGAGTGAGAGTATGAGGAGTTATCAACAAAAAAGATGGCAGTTGCTTGTTGCCGGCGTTTTGATGTCAGTATGCACATCATGCTTTACCGTATCACCTGTCTGGGCTGCGGAATACACCAAAGGTCTTACAGGTAATGCAGAAAGTGATATGGCAATTATCGGCGGTGACGGTAATACAGTTGTACAAAACGGCAACACCGTTACTTATGATTTTCAGGGTAAGGACCACACCTTTACCGTAAAAAATAAGGATGCCATTATGACCGATAAGGATAATGATGGCTATGATTATGTTTTGAATAACGTTGACAGTGATGGCAATAAGGGTACGCTGCACTTATACCAGACCAACACCAGAAAAAATGATTTTGCAGGTGTAAACGGCCTGGCAGCAGGCGGCGGTAAGGTTGTAGTAAACAGTAATCTGGATATTACTGCTTATTCTGCCTATGCTTCTGTAGGTGTCGGCGCAGCAGGCGGCACTGAGCTGACTATCAACGGCAACGTAAAAATGCGTAAGGATGATCCCAATAATCCGTGGGGCATTATTACCAACAATGTTCACGGCAACATCGGACCCGGCGGCGTAACCTCCATGGATCCTACTGATGTTAACTATACCGGCGCACGCTGGCAGCCGAGTGCCTTCAGCGTTGGCGGTTTTGATGCAAATATTACCGTAAACGGTAATGTGGATGTGGCTGTACGCGGTACTGCGGTACAGACAAATACCTATTCAAAAACTTATGACAAAATGCTTGGCTGCAAGCTGTCAACCATCAGTCTGTTAGGCGATTCTATCAAAATCGAAACTCCGTCTGACGAAAGAAATGAAGACGGCAGCTTTAAGGAAGCATATTATGCTATGGCCAGCTACGGCGGTACCATTAACATTAACGTTATTGATACCAATAACAGCAAGGATAAATATTCCATTGAAAACGAAAATCTCGTAGCAGCTGAAGGCAAAACAACCAATATTATCGGTAACGTTATCGCTATGAAGCGTTCTGAGCGTACCGATAAGCCTGACGTATATCAGGATGGCCGTGTTAATATCGGTTTGACCACTAAGGATTCTACCTGGAAGGGTGTTGTTGATAACGCAGGCACCGACCATGCAGGCGTGGTTAATGTATGGCTGAGCAACGGCGCAAAATGGACACATGAAGCAACCTCCCGCGTTGACGGCTTGGATTACAGCAACATGCCGGCATACAGTAAGCCCAGCTATGATAATTTTGACGGCGTATCTTATGTTAATAAGCTTGTCGGCGGCCAAAAGTCTGCTAACAGCGGCTTTATTTATCAGAACAGTGATGTAAAGCTGAATATTGCAAAATACAGCGGTTACAATACCATCGTTTATAAGCACAATAATAAAGGCATGGAAAAGGCTGACTTCATCGGCGGTGATGTGACTATTCAGCATGCGGATGCCGGTGCTAATGTTACTTTGGCAACCAATAATAAAGATATCGACCTAAAAAACGGTGATGAGGTTGAAGCAGTACTCAATGCTTTGGCAAGCAAGCTGACCTATAGCGGTTATGTGAATAACGAAAGAGATCTTTCCGGTACTGTTATGATTGCTTCCGGACTGACTGCCTCCGGCATTACTGCTGATGCTAAGGGCATGATTAAATTTAACGAGAAAACCGGTGAAGGCGGTTACACCAAGCCGCAGGAGGGCGAGCAGAATACTGCGGAAATCACCAGCGGCATGACCGGTACTTCTGCAGACAGCGATTATACCTCTGCCAATATCCGTCAGGAGGACGGCTCCTATAAATTTACCCAATCTACCAAAATTGACGTAGAGAACGGTACTGCTATTGATGCAGCTGCCGACATTACTGTTAAGGCAGCAGATACTGCTTTGACTCTGGATGCTAAACAGGGCATTGTTACCAACGGCAATACTGTAGATATTACTTCCCGTACTTTGCATCTGATCACAAAAGAGGATGCTATCGTTGCTGACGGCGGTAAGGTTATCAGCATGGGTATTACCAATATCAACAAGGATGCTGCCAGCGATAAGCCTGCGGCAGAGAATGCTGTTAAGGCAGCAAACGGCGCTGAGGTTACCTTGGGCAATGGCGTTATCAAGGGCAATGTTATCAGTGACGCTTCCGTAGTTAACATCAATAAGGATAACATGGATGTTGACGGCAAATATAAAGAGGGCTCTTTAGAGGGCAATCTTACTGTTGCTAACGGCGGCAAAATCGACCTGACTGTTGCTGACGGCAAATTCCTTGGCAGCATTGTGAAGCCGGGTGCGGCAGCAGCGGCTGTAGGTGACGACGGCACTGTTAACCTGACTGTTGCTGACGGTGCGGTATGGACCGGCGCGCACAAGAATGCCGATGCCGAGCTGAACCTGACTCTTTCCGGCGGTGTATGGAATAATAACGGCACCGACGCAACCTATGTAAGCAGCCTGAAGGGCGGCAAGGGCGTTGTAAAAGCTATTAAATATATCAATCCGAACGGCGGCAATAACGAGGAAGTAGAAATTCCCGTTAACGGCTTTATCAGCATGGCTCCCGATGCCGGTGCTGTTACCGTAGGCAGCTTCGGCGGTACTCATATCGTAAGCTACGACCATGATAATTCAGGCAGCGACGTAAGCGATTACAAGGGCGGCAACTTCACTGTTGAAAAAGCAGATAAGGGTTCTATGCTGATTGCAGCAACAAGCAGCAAGAACATCAAGACTAATGACCAGGACGCTGTAGAAGCAGCATTCAAGGCATTGAGCCAGAAGATTTATTACGGCAATGCCGGTGTTGACGAAAACCTGACCGGTAAGACTATGATTACCTCCGGCTTAACTGCTTCCAGTATTTCCCGTTGGATCGGCGACATGAAATTTGACAGTGCTAACGGCGGTGCAGGCAGCTTTGTCGGCGGCAGCGGTATCAATATTACCGGCGATTACGAAACCGCACTGATGAAGGGTGCAAGAGCGGCAACCACCAGCGCTATGCTTTCCTGGCGCGATAATGCTGCTAACGTAATTTATCGCGGCGATTTGCTGCGTGCGCATATGGAAAGTGACGGCATCTGGGCTAAGACCTACGGCGGCAAGGATACCTACAATGCGAATGCGGTTGATCTGAGCAACAGCTACTGGGGTGCACAGGTAGGCTTTGACCGTATGTATGACCATGGCTGGATTGCCGGCGCTGCTATTGATTATCAGAAGGGCAGCTCCAGCTACAACTATACCGATGATGATTTCGGCAATATCGGCGGCAATACCGGTGACAACAAGCTGTACAGCTTCGGCCTGTATGCTTCCAAGGACCTGGGCGATGGCGCACATCTGGACTTTGCAGCTAAGGCCGGCAGCGTACGCAATGAATTCAGCGTACACAACGGCATAGGCACCGAGCTGAACGGCACTTACAGAAACCGTGGCTACAGTGCTACCGCAAGTCTGGCAAAACGTATCGGTACGGATAAGAGCTATCTGGAGCCTCAGGTACAGCTGACTTGGGCACATCTGGGCGGCAGAAACTTTGCTGCAGTAACTGACGGCGGCGAGGTTCTGGACGTTAACCAGGGCAATTACAACAGCTTGGTTGGCCGTCTGGGATTAGAGCTCGGCAAAACCGGTCGTCTGGGCTCTGTTTATGCACGCTTCGGCCTGGCGCATGAGTTCTCCGGCGATATTACCGGCAGCTACAGCGCAGAGGACGGCGGAAGCAAAACTACCTTTGTAGAAACTAAGGGTACCTGGGCTGAAATGAGCCTTGGCACTACCTTGAATATTAAACCCAACGCAAGCGCATACTTTGATGTTTCCCGCAGCTACGGTGCAGATTACGAGCACGACTGGAAGTTCAGCGGCGGCCTGCGCTTTGCACTTGACCGTCTGCCGAAGCATGAGCAGAAAATTGCCGGTCAGGCTGAGGCTGAACAGTTCATCGCAGGTGAAACCGCAGCAGTACAGGAAAATGCGGCTGCTAACGTAAAAACCGACGCTATGCCGGGCTTTGCCGCAGAAGAGCAGACTCTCAATGTTCAGCCTGCAGTACAGGAGGCAGAAGAAACTACTGCTGTTGCAGAGCATTCCGAGCCGAAATATGTTGAAACAGTAACTACCTATGATGCACCGGAGCCGACCGCAGCAGACTTTGACGAAATTAGCTTTGAGCTGGCACCTATCGTTATTACAGCTTCCCGTATGGAGGAATCCATCCTGAAGGCGAAGGCAGATATGAGCGTTGTCGGCCGTGAAGAAATCGAACAGATGCATATGGAGAACGTGGAAGAGGTTCTGCGTACCGTTCCGGGCGTCCAGTTCCTAGATTACGGCTCCAACGGCCTGAATGCTAACGTAAGCGGTATCCGCATCAACGGCAGCAAGGATGTTGTTATCCTTGTTGACGGCGTACGCATTAATGACTTCAAGGGTGCCGGCAGCAGCGGTTATATGTTTGCTGCACTCATGAACAATATGGATAACATCGAGCGTGTCGAAGTATTGCGCGGCAGTGCTGCTACCATGTACGGCAGTGGTGCTAAGGGCGGTGTTATCAACATCATCACCAGAAGACCTGTAGGTGCAAAAACCGTTATTGATATTTCTAAGGGCAGCTTTGGCAAGGAAGCCTATAAATTCAATACTCAGGCTGCTAAAGATAAGGTAAGCTATAATATTTACCATGACAGAACCATTTCTGGCACCAGCAAGGACGGCAGCGGCAAGGAATGGCCGGGCCAAAGCAATACCAAGAGCAGCGGTGCTAAGTTTGAATACAGATTTAACGATGCTAATAAGCTGACCTTAAACTATGAAACCATCGGTTCTAACTTCAGCGGTACCGATATGGTATACGGCGGCAATTATGTTGGCATGTACGACAGTAACAGCGTAACCTTGAAGCATGATTGGCAGATTAACGATCAGTGGAGTAATTCTTTGATGTATCGTGCAACCAAAGAAAAATCCTCTTGGGATAAGCCTGGTGGAGAGGATACGGATATTTCCGAGCCGATTACAAGCAATTTGGAATACAAGCTTTACAGTGACAACTTCAAATACCAGAGCGACAGATATACCATGGTCGGCGGTATTGAATACAGCAAGGGCAAAGACAATACTAACCACAAGGAAACCAGCAATACATCTCTGTTCTTGCAGGGTGATTGGGAAATTGTGCCGCATGTAACCTTGTCCGGCGGTGTGCGTCACGACAGACCTGACGGCTATGAGTGCCATAATTCCTTTAGCTATAAGCTGGGCTGGGATATTACCGAAAAGGATACTCTGTATGCAGGCCGCAGCGATTACTACATTCTGCCGAGCCTGACACAGCTGTATGATCATAAATACGGTAATGCTAATCTGCTTGCTTCCGAAGGCCGTACAACCTCTATCGGTTACAACCATGAATTTACACCTGATAATTACTTGATGCTGAGCTGGTTTGAAACCAAGTCTGCTGTGGGCATGACTATGAACAGCACCACCGATAAGGACGATCCGGAGTATGGTCAGTATCAGAATAGCATTGGTGGTCTTTCCCGTGGCTGGAACGCACAGTATAACGCTCGTCTGAGTGATACTGTAACTTTCAAACTGGGTTGGGCACATCTCTTCTATGATGAAAAGGACAGCTTTACTCAAGGCTATGCACCTAAGGACAAAGCAACCTTCGGTGTATACTATGACAAGGATAAATTCAGTGCTGCCTTCGACGGCTTCTACTTCATCCGTGATAAACGCGGCGTGAAGGAAGGCGTTAAGGGCTGGCCTTCCGATAAGTACGGTGTTTACAACCTTGCTCTCAATTACACAGCTGATAAGCAGACTAAGTTCTATTTCAAGGTAGACAACATCTTCAACAAGCTGTGGGCTGAGCACACCGACGTTATCTGGAGCGGTGGTGCCGACAGCTGGTATGCAATGCCGGGCAGAAGCTTCGTAGTAGGCATGCAGTACACCTTCTAAGCCGAGTATTAATCATGTTATATACGGAGCAGCAAGCTCTGCTCCGTATCATATAAAAACTTTTTTGATGAATGTAAAGGAGATTTTATCATGGCAAAAACTGCTAAAGAAGAAACTAAAGTAACCGAAATGGAAAACAAAATCGAGAAAATGACTCAGTTCCTGGCTGACAATAAAATTGAATGCTTCGATATCCAAAAAATGGAGGACGAGCACCATACCACTATCTTCCGCAGCCGCATGGAAGTTAAGGGTCAGCTGCTGCCGATGGCTCTGCTGATGGACGACAGCGTTTATATGCTGCTGCAGGTGCAAATCGCTCCGCAGGTAATCGATGAAGAAAAGCTGAAAGCACTTGCCGGTGCTATCAACAACATGAACAACAATGTTCGTCCGTTCAAATTCACCGTTTCCGAGAGAGGCGACTTCATGCTGAACGCATGCATTACCGCCGAAAACACCACCTTCAACCCGGCTTTGGTAAACGCTATCATGGGTGAAGCAGTTAAATTTATGGAAGCACAATACGGCAACATTATGGAAGCCGTTTGGGCTAAATAAGGAGAGTGGCAGAAATGAAAAAGAAACTTATGACTTTGCTGATGAGCGCCGTTATGGCTTTGGGTATCAGCGCCAGCGCGTTTGCTGCACCTGTAGGTGTTGTTAACGTTAATGCGATTTTGAACAGTTATCCGGGAATTACCGAAATCGCCAAATCCGTAGCACAGGAAAAAAATCGTCTGCAGGAAGAGTTCAACAAGCAATCTGCTAACATGAGCGATGCAGAAAAGCAGGCGCTGGCTGAAAAGCTCAGCAAGCAGTTGGCAGACTTTGAACAGAAGAAGATGGCTCCCGTACAAAGAAAAATCAACAAGACTATTCTTGATGTAGCCAAAGCAAACAATATTGACAGTGTTGTAAATATGAATGCTATGGTAGCAGGCGGCAAGGATCTTACCGACGAGGTTATCAAAGCGCTGAAGTGAACGCAGCGGGTTTATGATAAGCTGAATAATTTTGTTATGAAATCGCAGGCTGCGCTGATGAGCAGCAGCCTGGCCGGTTTCTATATAAACTGCGCGGAGAATGACTTTGCGCAGAGGGGTTAGCAGAAGCAGTGGTTGTTTCTGCTTTTTCCTGATTTTTTGATAAGGAGGACTATATGCTGAAGCTTAGTCAAAAGAAGAGAAAAGCCTTTTTAGCACTGGCTGTTGCCGCAGCTGTTTTAGGTGCTAATAATGCATTTGCAGCAAGTGTGCATGACAAGGCTATTACTGAGAGTAACCAATATGGCAGCGCTGCGCGTACATATTGGAAAGAAGCAGGTGTGTATAATGCCAAAACACACACCTACACCTTTAATGAGGATGTAACCTTAAAGCCTAATGCATCGGATCAGGATTTTAACCATTGGACACCGATGTTTGGCGGTATCTATATAGCCGGAAACAAACCGGTTACCATTGATATGCAAGGCCATCGTCTTGATCTGGCACTGAATGTCGACCAACCGAAAGGAGTTGATAACGTAAGGGCTGTAAGTCCGAACGCTATTCATGTTAGCTCTGCCGATCTGGTAATCAACAACGTTAAGGGTATGGAGCTTTCTGCTAAAGGCAGCTTTTTGAGTGCAGGCAAGCTGCGCGGTATTTACGTTGCAGGTACTAACCAGGAGGGCGCCTACGGCGACGGCAAGGGACTTGCTAGCCTGACCATCAATAATGCCGACGGTTGGGAAAATGCTGTAAAATTCCATTCCAGCCAGCCTCAGGTTGAAAACGCTATTGAGGTATGGAAAAATACCGGCAGTGCCGACCTGAAGATTTCCGGTATGGTTGACCTGTATGTAGGCAATGACAGCGATGTTATTACCGTAAGAGGCGGTAACTCCTCTTACGATATCGACAAGGCACCTACCGCTTATATCGGCGGTGGCGCAATTAAAGCGGCTATGGGACGTGCAGCTGTTGTCAGCGGCGGCGAGCTGTCCATCAATTCCAAGCTGCAGGATGGCGTAATTGTTGCGGCAGAAGGCAGCCGTGATGTACAGGTTGAAGGCAACATCCTGGTTAAGGATCAGCAAAAGGATCAGGGCATTCTTACCTTGGGCATGAATACCGACAAATCCTATTTCAAAGGTACCTTTAACAATGATAACGGTGCCGGTGAAGTATATATGCTGCTTGCCAACGGTGCGCAATGGACTAATGAAAGCAAGGGCAATCCTAATTATCATAACAGCAGTCTGAACCAGCTTGTCGGCGGTGAAGCTGATGCCAAAGCAGGCAATATCTTCCAAAAGGACAGCGGCAGTCTGACCATTGATAAATACAGCGGTAACACCAACATTTTCTACGCTCATACCGGCAACGGTGAAGCAGCAGAAAACTACGCAGCAGGCAACACTGTTATCAAGGGTGCAGCAGCAGGCTCCGTTGTAAGCATGATTACCGATAACACCGGTGTTGCTATGGATAACAAGGACAGCGTAGCCAACGTGCTGAACGCATTGGCAGGCAAGCTGACCTACAGCAACTACGTAAACGGTGAAAACAACCTGACCGGTTATGTGAAGATTGCTGACGGTCTGACTGCTTCCTCCGCAGCACTGAAAACCGGCGATATCAGCTTCAATAAGGAAGATGGCAAGGGTTCTTATAATGCCGGTGCTGTTAAACCCGAAGTACCGACTGTAAAGGAATACACCAATACTCTTACCGGCTTTGATATGATTGATGAAGCTTATGCGGATGTATTCAAGGACGGAGTATATAAATTTACCGAGGACAGCAAAATTACCAACCAATATGGTATGGACATTATTGAGAATGCCCAAATTGATGCAACAGGCAAAACCCTGACCTTGGTTGTAAATAATCCGGCAGATCAGGGCGCAGGCATCAAGGTTAACCCCAGTAATTCTTTGCATATTAAGGCTGATACCGTAAAAATGGAGCTTACCGGTGAAGATATTTCTTCTGATGGCCTGAAGGGTGTTAATATTGCTAAGACAGGCGCCAAGCTGACTATTGACGGCAAGCTGGATATTACTGCTAACGGCGATAACAATACTATTGGTGTTTATAACCAAGGCGACATTGTTGTTAATGGCGATGTAAAGCTGAATATTGAAGGCAATAACGGCGGTTACCAATATTACGGTGCAACCGGTCTGTATGCAACCAGCGCTATGGGCAGCAGCAAGGGCGGTACTATTACAGTTAACGGTGATGTGGACTTCCAAGGCAATGCTAACGGTATTTGGGCAAATGCCGGCGGTGCCGTTGTAAACGTTAATGGCGGCGGCAGCATTGTTGTAAAAGAAGGCCAAGACATGGGCTATGCTGCTATTAAAGCAGAAAACGGCACTGTCAACATGAACGTTCTTAAAGATGAGGCTGGCAATGTTACCGGTGCAGCTGACAATGCTGTAACCATTAAAGGTAACTTGAGCCTGGATACCGGTGCGGTAAATTCTGCTGATGTTCACGGCACTAAGAGCGAAATCAATCTGGGCCTGTCAACTGCTGAATCCAGCCTGACCGGCGTCGTACAAAACAGCTTTGCCGAAGGAGGCAAGAAAGCCGGTGACAAGACCTTTACCGGTGATGCAAACCTGTGGCTGCAGAACGGCGCAACCTGGAACAATGAAGTAGTTGATACGATTATCAAGAATCCTTGGGGCGGCGAAAAATGGGCAGGCAGCCGTGTAACCAACTTTACCGGCGGCGAGAGCGAAGCAAAAGCAGGCAACATTTTCCAAAAGGATAATAACAGCCTGACAATAAGCAATTACAGCGGCAACACCAACATCTTCTACGCACATACCGGCAATGGTGAAGCAGCTGAAAACTACGCAGCAGGCGATATCGTTATCAAGGGTGCTACTGCAGGCTCCGTTGTAAGCATGATTACCGATAACACCGGCGTTGCAATGGATAACAAGGACAGCGTGGCGAACGTACTGAACGCACTGGCAGGCAAGCTGACCTACAGCAACTATGTAAACGGCGAAAGCAACCTGACCGGTTATGTGAAGATTGCCGACGGTCTGACTGCTTCCTCCGCAGCACTGAAAACCGGTGACATCAGCTTCAATAAAGAGGATGGCAAAGGCTCTTATAATGCCAGTGCGGTTAAACCCGAAGTACCGACTGTAAAAGAATACACCGATACTCTTACCGGCATGGATTTTGCAGACGAGACTTATGCTGATGTAATTAAGGACGGAGTATACAAATTTACTCAGGATACCAAAATTACTAACCAATATGCTATTGACCTGGGCGAAGATGTAACTATCGACGCAGCAGGCAAAACTTTGACTCTGGTTGTTAAGGATGTAGAAGAAATTGGTTCAGGCATTAAAGTAAACATTGAAAATAATTCTGTTATTAAGGCTGATACCTTAAAGATGGAGCTTACCGGTACGGATATTGTTACCGGCAGCGGCCTGAAGGGTATCAATGTTACCAATAAAAATGCTAAGCTGACGATTGACAGCAAGCTGGATATTACTGCTAACGGCGATGCTGATACTATCGGTATTTATAACAAAGGTAATGTTGTTGTAAACGGTGATGTTAAGCTGGATATTGAAGGTAACGACGGCGGCAATGATTACTACGGTGCAAGCGGCCTGTACGCAACCAGCAGCATGGGCAAAAGCGAGGGCGGCACTATTACAGTTAATGGTAATGTAGACTTCCAAGGCAATGCCAACGGCCTGTTTGCTAATGCCGGCGGCAGCAAGATTTCCGTTAAGGGCGGCAGCATTGTAGTCAAGGAAGGACAAACTGTTGGCTATTCCGCTATCAGAGCCGAAAACGGCGTAGTTAACATGAACGTCATTGAAGATGAAAACGGCAATGTTACCGGCGCAGATAAGAATGATGTAACCATCAAGGGCAACATCGGCGTTACTACCGGCGCAGTAAATGTTTCTGACATTCATGGCACCAAGAGCGAAATTAACCTTGGCCTGACTACAGATAAATCCAGCCTGACCGGTGTTGTTCAAAACAGCTTCGGTGACGGTGTAGCCCAAGGTAATGTAACCTTTACCGGTGCGGCAAACCTGTGGCTGCAAAATGGTGCAACCTGGAACAACGAGGTTGTTGACAAGATTATTAAGAATCCTAAGATTGGCGAAAAATGGTCCGGCAGCCATGTAGCAAAACTGGTTGGCGGCGAGAGCGAAGCAAAAGCTGGCAACATCTTCCAAAAGGACAGCAACAACCTGACCATTGATAACTACAGCGGCAACACCAACATCTTCTATGCTCATACCGGCAACGGTGAAGCAGCAAGCAGCTATGCAGCAGGCGATACCGTTATCAAGCATGCAGAGAAGGATTCCGTTGTTTCCCTGATTACCGATAACACCGGCGTTGCTATGGATAACAAGGACAGCGTAGCCAACGTACTGAACGCACTGGCAGGCAAGCTGACCTACAGCAACTATGTAAACGGCGAAAGCAACCTGACCGGTTATGTGAAGATTGCCGACGGCCTGACTGCAAGCAGCAAGGCTATGCAGACCGGCGACATTACCTTCAGCAAAGAGGACGGCAAAGGCAGCTATGCTACCGAAGCTCCGGTTGTTCCGCCTAAAACAGAGTTCACTACTGTGCTGACCGGTGACGCTGCAACAGATACCGAATATGCAGGCAATATCCAGGATGGCAAGTACGTTTTCGGTGCCAATACTACGATTAAAACAGATGCTGAATCCGCAGTAGATGCAAAAGCACCGCTGACAATTGATGCAGGCAACAATAAGCTCGTAATGACTGCTAAGAAAGGCAACTGGAGCAGCGTTACTGTAGCATTTAATCATGATGTTGCAGGAACCACTAAAATTACTGCCGGTGAGCTGGTAATCGGTGCTGCTGATGATTTTTATGACCGTTCCGGTCTTGTTGTGAAGAATGGCAATGTTGATATCACAGCAGCTACTACTACTGTTAATGCTCATTCTGACGCAACTAATCCTGCCTATGGCGTTTTAGCGCAAAATAATGGCAGCCGTGTGGATATTCACGGTGACCTTAAGCTGGCAAATGACAGCTTCGGACGTACTCATGGCCTTTGGGCTGAGGATACAAAGGATTTTGGCGGCAAAGCATCTATCATCAACGTAGACGGTAAGGTTGATATCAACCTGAAAAATGGTAATGCGCTGACTGCTATCAGAACCGGTTCTGCCGTAACTGTCGGCGGCGGTAATATTCAGATTGCTGCTGACAAAAATAATGAAAATTATGCATTGAAGGCTGATGGCGGCGTTGTTAATGTCAACATGAATGCTGACAAGAATGCAGCAGGCACCGTTACTACCGTAATTAAAGGCAATGCAATTGCTAATAGCGCAAAGGCATATGCTAACTTTGATATGGACGATGCTGACAGTACGATTAATATTGGTTTGTCTGATAAAGAATCTTCCTGGACAGGTGTTGCCTTTAGTAAAGATAATGGCAGTGCAGGTTACCCGTTCAAGGGTATCGTTAACCTCTATCTTGCTAACGGTGCAACCTGGAACAATGAGGCATGGGGCAAAACCAATAAGGCATTTGAGGGCAGCCATGTAGCTAAGCTGGCAGGCGGTGCAAGCGCAGCAGCTGCAGGCAACATCTTCCAAAAGGACAGCAATAACCTGACCATTGATAACTACAGCGGCAACACCAACATCTTCTATGCTCACACCGGCAATGGTGAAAACGCAAGCAATTACGCAGCAGGCGACACCATTATCAAGGGTGCGGCAGCAGGCTCCGCAGTTAGCCTGATTACCGACAACACCGGCATCAGCATGAATAACGATGCAAGCGTAGCCAACGTATTGAACGCACTGGCAGGCAAGCTGACCTACAGCAAATTTGTAAACGGCGAAAACAACCTGAACGGTTCTGTTAAGATTGCTGATGGCCTGACCTCCAGCAGCCAAACCTTGAAGGTTGATACTATTAAATTCAATAAGGATACCGGTAAGGGCTACACCAAGGAAGAAACCGTAAATCCGGGCGGTGGTGAAAAGACTACCTTTACCGATGCTATTACCGGCGAAAAGCAGGGCGTATTCAGCGCAGTACAGCAGGAGAATCTGTCCTATGTATTTGCTGAGGACGCAAGCATTAACATTAACCAGATGACTCATAAGGAAAAGGATCCGGATTGGGAAGGCTCTTTCATCATCAGCGGTGCGGCTGTACAGAATGCTGCAGGCGTTGAAAATCTGGTAATCAATGCTGCAGACAAGACTCTGAAGCTGAATGTGGCTCTGGACAGCAAGACTGTTCCGCCTGATAAAAACGCAGGTATTCTGAACAACAGAATTCCGCTGCGCGGTGTTGACAACAGCATTGCAGGCAGCACAACCAGCATTACTGCAGGTACTTTGGATATCAACATTGATAATACCTACAGCCGTAAGACCAGCACCGGCAACCCGCTGATCGGCGAAGGCAGCGCAATCGGCATTTATGCTAAGAGCGCAGGCGAGAAGGCTGTTGTAGAGGTTACCGGCAATACCGCTATTAAGGCTCATGGCTATAACAATGTTTACGGCGTTAACGCTAACGGCAATGCCGAAGTTAAGCTGCATGGCGATCTGACCATGGCTAAGGACGGCGAAGATTGGGCTCTTGATAACGTTATCAAAGGACAGAACACCACTACCTTGGGCGAATCCTCCTGGAGAAATATTGCCGGCATCAACGCTAACGGCGCAGGTGCAAGCGTAACCGTTGACGGCAAGACTACTATCGCAGCTCATGGCTCCGGTGTTGTAGCAGCAGACGGTGCAACCGTTAACCTGGGCGCTGCCGATATCGAGGTTAAGAATAACAGCGACGAGGCAGGCTATGGCTTCCATGCTTTAGGCGCAGCTCTTGGCACCGTTAATGTTGGCGGCGAGGGCAAGACCGTTACCGTTAAGGGTAATGCAGGCCTCTTCGGCAAGCAGGGCCAGAAATTTGCCAGCGACAGCAAGGAATCTGTTATCAACCTGAAGCTGATCACCGAAGATTCCGCATGGACCGGCGTCGCATACAAACATTTCGATGCAGAACAAGATGCAGGCCTGAGCGGTTCCATGAACCTGACTCTGGCAAACGGTGCTTCCTGGAATAATGAGAAGTATGGTTATGTATACGGCGATTCCGAATGGGAAAAATATAAATTCACCGGCAGTGAAATCGCTAACTTCGTTGGCGGTGCAAGCGAAGCTAAAGCAGGCAACATCTTCCAGAAGGATGCTAACAGCCTGACCATTGACAACTACAGCGGCAATGCCAATATTTACTATGCACATGAAGGCAATGGCGAAGCAACTGAAAACTATAAGGCTGGCGACACCATCATTAAGCATGCGGCAGAAGGCTCTGTAGTATCCATGATTACCGACAACACCGGTATTGCAATGGACAACAAGGACAGCGTTAACAACGTACTGAACGCACTGGCAGGCAAGCTGACTTACAGCAACTTTGTAAATGGCGAGAAGAACCTGACCGGTTTCGTGAAGATTGCCGACGGCCTGACTGCAAGCAGCGCAGCGCTGAAGACCGGCGATATTACCTTCAATAAAGAAGATGGCAAGGGTACCTATGTTAAGCCGGAAACACCTGTTGTTCCGCCTAAAACAGAATTCACCACGACTCTGACCGGTGTTCAGGACAATGATGAAGAATATCTGCTGGGAGGCGTAATCAAGGGCGAAGGCCTGTATCAGTTTACTCAAAACAGCAGCATTACTACAACTAATGCACATGGTGCTGACATGAACCAGGCTACTACCATTGATGCCAAAGGGAAAACCCTGACCTTCAACACCGATTTAACCTACGGCACTACCGTTCATGCAATCGGTGCCAACAGCACTGACGGTGTAACGATTAATGCTGGCAAGCTGGTGCTCAATGCTCACAGCACCAACGGCCGTATTGAAGGTATCAATGTGGGACAAGGAGCTCTGACCATCAACGGCAATACTGAAATGAACATCAAGGGCGTTGGTTATACCTTGGGCCTGTACGCAGCAGGCGACTCTGCACTAACCTTTAACGGCAATGTAACCGCTATGGGCGACGAAACCAGTGAATGGGGCCTGACCGCTAAGAATGGGGCTTGGGGTTATTATCGTTGCTCTTTGGTATACAGCGACAGCAACTACGGCCTGCAGAAGGGACCGAAGGTTACCATCAACGGTGATGTAAATGCTAAAATTGACGGTAACTGCCTGTTTGCTAAAGGAGGTCATGCTAAGCTGACGATTAACGGCGGCGGCAATATCGAAATCAACAAGGATAATGAGCATACCTACTATGCAATGATTGCAGAATGCGGCACTACTAGCATGAACGTTAACCTTGATGAAAACTACGATGCAGTAAGCGCTAGAGACAACAAGCTGGTACTGAAGGGCAATATAGGTGCATCTACCGGTGCGATAAGTGCTCATGAGACTGAGCTTTACACTAAAGTAAATCTGGGCCTGGCAACTGCAGATTCTGTATGGACTGGCGTTGCACATAACCGCTTCAATGATGATGGCAATTCGGCATATAGCAGCGATAAGAAGTTCTACGGAGCAATTAATGTCTTCCTGCAGAACGGCGCAACTTGGAACAACGAAAAGTGGGGCGCAACCTACAAGCCTTGGGGCAGCAGTGGCTTTGCAGGCAGCCATGTAGCTAAATTTGTAGGCGGCAGCGATGTAGCACACGCAGGCAACATCTTCCAGAAGGATGCGAACAGCCTGACCATTGATAACTACAGCGGCAACACCAACATCTTCTACGCTCACACCGGCAACGGTGAAGCAGCTGACAACTACGCAGCAGGCGACACTGTTATCAAGCATGCGGCAGAAGGTTCTGTAGTATCCATGATTACCGATAACAGCGGCATTGCAATGGATAACGCATACAGCGTAGCTAATGTACTGAATGCATTGGCAGGCAAGCTGACCTACAGCAACTTCGTAAACGGTGAGAAGAACCTGACCGGTTATGTGAAGATTGCCGACGGCCTGACTGCAAGCAGCAAGGCTATGCAGACCGGCGATATTTCCTTCAGCGCAGAAGACGGTAAAGGCAGCCTGAAGGACGGCTCTATGACTCCTGGTATTACCTATCCGGAAACCCAAAAACCGGGCAGCAATGTAATCAACCAGGGCATTACCGGTAACGCTAAGGATGATTACCAGCTGAAGATGGACGGCATTCTGAAGGAAGACGGCTCTTATGTATTCACTCAGGATCCGACTAAGATCGAGGTTAAAGAAGGCGCCGCAGTAGGTGCAACCGATAAAGACATTGTAATCGACACCACCAAGGCTAAGCTGGAGCTGAAGGGCGAAACCGGCATCAATGCAGAAGGTGCAAACGTTAATATTAAGGGCAACACCAATATCAGCGGTGCAACCGGCATCAATGCGGCAAACGGCAATGTAACCCTGAACGGCAGCACTGTTATCAACGGCACCGATGCGGCAATCAACGCAGGTGCAGATGCTAACGTAGTTGTTAATGGCAACAACAGCGCACTGACTGTTAACGGCAGCATCAATGCTGACGGCGGCAGCATTACCGTAGACAGCGGCAAAGCAACCGGCACTATTAAAGGCGATATCAATGCAGCAAACGGCGGCAGCGTAGTAATCAACCTGAACGAAAATGGCTCCGCGCTGACCGGCGGCTACAATGTAGACGGTGACAGCAGCATTGCTCTGGGTCTGGCAAACGGTGCAACCTGGAATCTTACCGACGGCGAGGAAGCTGCAGGCATGTCCCTGCTGAGAATGGCTAAGGGCGCAGCTGATGCAGGCCTGACTATCAGCGGCGGCAAGACCGAGGCTGCAACCGGTTACCTGAACATGAACGAGAGAAACAAGACTCTGGATATCGCTCATTACAGCGGTTGGGAAACCATCATCTATGATCATGTTGGTGCAGGCGACAAGGTTGAGGACTACAAGTCCGGCGATACCGTTATCGCTAAGGCTGACAAAGGCTCCGGCGTAATTCTGTCTACCGATAATAGTGACATTAACATGAAGGACAAAAACGCTGTTGAAGCAACTCTGAAGGCGCTGGCACAAAAGGTTACCTATAACGACCACGAAGCAAACGGCGGCAACCTGACCGGTAAGGTACAAATTGCTGATGGCCTGACATCTTCCAGCAAAGCTCAAAATATCGGTACTTTGCATTGGGATGAAAATGGCAAGGGCCAATATGATCTTGACAGTGTAAACTGGAACAAGATTATCGAAGGCGATTACGAAACCTTTGTAATGAAGGGCGTAAGAAGCGCAGCAACCACCTCTCTGCACACCTGGCGCGATAACATGCAGGACACCTACACCGATGCAGACATGGCTGATGAAGACGGCATGTTCGCAAAAGCACTGGGCGGCAAGACCAGCTCCGATGTTAAGGGCCTGAAGGACAGCAACACCTACTACGGTGTACAGGTTGGCTACGACAAGGCTGCAGCAAACGGCTGGCACACCGGCGTGGCATTCGACTACCGCAATGGCGATTCCAACTATCTGCTGGGTGGCAAGGGCGACAACCAGATGTACAGCCTGGGCGTATACGGCGTGAAGAACTTTGAAAACGACGCTTACTTCCGCGTTGCAGCGAAGGTTGGCCGTGTTGAAAACGAATACGACGTATACAACGAAATCCGCAGCCTGAAGCTGCACGGCGATTACAAAGCTAACGCTTACGGCCTGACCATGGAATACGGTAAGACCTTCGGTGATGAAGAAGCATACTTCACTCCGAAAGCACAGCTGACCTGGTCTCAGGTAGGCAGCAAGGATTACACTGCTCATACCGATAACGCAACCATGCAGATTTCTCAGGACAGCTACAGCAGCTTCGTTGGCCGCCTTGGCTTCGAAGCAGGCGTGAAGAGCGAAAAAGGCCGCTTGTATGCAGGCCTGTTCGCAGCACATGAGTTCAACGGCGACATCAGCGCAAGCTACTTTGCAAACGATGGCGACAGAAAACACACCAGCTTCAACGGTGAAGAAACCTGGATGGAAATGAAGCTCGGCGGAACTTATGACTTCAGCAATAACGCACATCTGTATGCAGATATTGCTAAGGACTTCAACGGCAACTTCGAGCGTAAGTGGAAACTGAACGCAGGTATCCGTTTCGAGTTCTAAGAAATTATTTAAGCTCTCTCTTATACTCAGCTGCGGCGCTGTACTTGCAGCGCTGCGGCAACCTCAAAAAACTTATAAAAATTATGCAGTCCCGAGAAATTTGTCTCGGGGCTGTTTTTTGGTTCTTTGTCATGTTTTCTTCATATAATGCAAGCAGAATGCTTGTAGATGAGAAGCTGTAATATTTCATAAAAAGAGAAGAGTTCGAATGAAAAACATTTGACAAATATGTAAAATGATGGTAGACTCAGCTATAGCAACAAATACTAATAAGAGATACTACACAAGTAATACCATTGTTAAAAGGCGAGGCCTGATAATTGAAGAATGGTGTTCAGTTTTATTTTTATCTCAAACATAATTATATTGTAAAAATCGCTAATCTGGCAGCATAGTCCTCAGCGGATGTATGCTTTGCAGGGAAGTTTGATGTAATTTCAACGCTGTTCCGCAACTGTGAAAAAGAGTCGATGCATTGCAGGGAAACCTGACCTCTTACCAAGGAATGCAAAGACAATGACTTTAAGCCAGGGTACTGACTGATTGGTGTTTAGTAAAGATCTACGCGAATGGACTTTATTAATTGATGGTAATGGTATAACTATTATACATTGAGGGTTCATTTTGCTTGATCTTGTGCTGAAAAAATAAAGGCATTGGTCCAAATTTTGGGGTTGGGCTGTTACATGAGTGTGGGTCGACCT
>ERZ791881.163-NODE-163-length-74792-cov-3.527008_pt1 | contig 74792 bp, 64 predicted proteins | sample MGYA00510161_ERZ791881 | MGnify/ENA primary metagenome ERZ791881 (study PRJEB30046, sample SAMN00792073) | human gut metagenome | study: EMG produced TPA metagenomics assembly of the A metagenome-wide association study of gut microbiota in type 2...
TTCATAACATTCGTCAACTGTATTCCGGGGAACTTCTAAGCCATCCAACGAAGTGGTTTGCTTCAATACTAAAGGGACTCCTCCATATATGCGAACCAAATTAAAATAGGCCAATGCCCGCAGGAACTTAGCTTCTCCGATCAGCCGCTTCCTGACATCATCTCTTATCTGTTCGCTCCCCATATTCGAAATATTTTCTATCGCGAAGTTAGAGCGGTTAACTGCCACATAGTGCTTAATCCAAACGGAGTAAACTAAATTCGTATTCCCATCATACTCAAATTTATCTAAAGCATTTTTGTCCAGGTTAGTCGTCGTGCGCCCACCACTCCACTCGCAATCATCAGTACCCTGACTCTGCAATACTTCCCAAAACTGGTTATAAATATCATTATCGGTAAAAACCGAATACGTTCCATAAACAGCAGCTGTTGCATCCTCTTCGGATTTAAAGAAGTTTTCAGGACTCAGATTAGACTCCGGTATCAGATTCATATCCGTACATGAGTTCATCATGACCGAACTCAATATTATAAATGCTATTTTTTTCATAAACTACTTAGACTCTTTTAGAATTTAACATTCAAACCAAACAATACTGACTTTGCAAACGGATAAGAGAATGCATCATATCCGGCTCCCAGGTTATCCTGACCATATTTGCTGACTTCCGGATTATCACCAGAATAGCTTGTTATCGTAATGAAATTCTGCAAAGAAGCATACACCCGTAATCCCGATACATACTTTGTAAAACTCAAAAATTCAGTAGGCACATTATAACCTAACGTGATATTTTGGAAACGCAGATAAGAACCGTTTTCCACATATTGATTGGAAACACGCATTACAGCCTTTGAACGGAGTGGACGTGGCAACGGAGCATTTTGATTATCAGGCGTCCAATAATTCATCGTTGAAGCAAACATATTTGTTGATCCCTGCATATTCTCCATAGTAACTCTCGTACCGTTATAAACGTCATTTCCGATCGTGAAAATCGTATTTACATTCAAATCAAAATTTTTGTAAGAGAACGTGTTATTGAATCCTCCAAAAAGCTTTGGCTGTGCACAACCGATAATCGTACGATCAAGATCGTTGATCACTCCGTCAGGAACACCATCCGGGCCACTAATATCTTTATAGCGGATATCGCCAGGTTTAGCTGTCGGCTGCGCAGAAGATGCTATGTCATCCGTCGTACTGAAAAGTCCGTCATACACATATCCGTAGAACGTTCCTAAAGGCTGTCCGACCTGTATGATACGCCCCAAATGTATTCCGGTTTCATCCTGGCCTGGCTGACTCGGATAAATAAATGAGACATCACCCAAATCCAATACTTTATTCTTGTTATAAGTAAGGTTCAAACTCGTATTCCAAGTGAAATCACCTTCTATCGGCGTCGCATTGATCGCTAATTCAAAACCTTTATTTTCGACTTCTCCAATATTTTTCAGACCGGAAGAGAAACCTGAAGACCCCGGTACTTTCACTTTCAACAACAGATCACGGGTTTTCTTGTAATAACCATCAATAACTACAGTCAAACGGTTATTAAAGAAGCCGAAATCGATACCGGCATCGAACTGGGCAGTTGTTTCCCACTTCAGGTTCGTATTGGCAACTTGCGACGGATAATAGCCAGTCACCTTATCTCCACCTGCCACATAACCATTCGAACCCAACAAAGCATACGCAGGGTAAGTACCAATTCCATCTTGGTTACCTGTGATACCGAAACTTACACGAGGTTTCAAATTACTAAAGATATTCAAGTCTTTAATAAAAGATTCCTCAGAAGCTCTCCATGCCAAAGCAGCAGAAGGGAAATACCCCCAGCGGTTGTCCGAACCGAAACGGGATGAACCGTCTGCACGGATAGAAGCAGTCAACAAGTATTTATTATTCACTGTGTAGTTAACACGAGCCAGGTAAGAATTCAAAGCCCATTTCTTAACTTCAGATCCAGGAGCCGTATAAGTCGTCCCCGATCCTAAATTATTCATCTGCAAATTATCATTCAAGAAACCATAAGAACCGGCATTAAAACCATCATAGGCCGATTGCTGTTGCGTATATCCGACCATACCCGTAAAAGAGTGTACACCCCATGTATTCGTATAAGTCAGGATATTTTCGTTAATCCACGTATAAGTGTTATTCGAGATTTTCTTGGCTTCTCCATTCTTTTGGCTACCGGAATAAACAGAACGGGGATTATAACTTTTGTTGGTGGCATAATCAATATCAATTCCAAAAGAAGATTTGAACTTCAATCCCTTAATTATATTCCACTCAACAAATGCATTGTTTAATGATCGGAAATTGGTATGCCAATCCACCTTTTCGTTTATAACTCCAACCGGGTTGTCAAATGTAATGACGCCATTATTGTCACTAAACGTATAACTTCCGTCATCTTGCATCACAGGCAAATTCGATGGCGTAGTCAAACGGGACTGCAAAACAGAATTTCCAACACGGTTATTGTCGACTTTCGTCATCGTCAGACTTAATCCCAGATTTATCGTTGAAGAAATCTTATGATCAATATTGGCTCGGAAAGCATATTTTTTCATTTCAGATGCTTTGATTACTCCTTCCTGGTTGAAGTAATTGAAAGAAGTCAAGAAAGTCGTTTTATCATTACCACCGGAAACCGTCAACTGGTAGTTTTGTGTCAGGGCATTCTTATTGGATGTCAAATCCTGCCAATCCGTCGTAGCTGGAGTCAGACTTTCATCATAAATTGCTGCCCCACCGGAATTTACCAATGCCTCATTTGCCAGTTTCTCAAATGAACGGGAATCCAGCAAGTCATATTTCTTATAGATATTCTGAATACCCCAGTAAGCATCAAATGCGACAGAAGTCTTACCGCTTTTACCCTTTTTGGTCGTTACGATAATAACACCATTAGCACCACGGGAGCCGTAAATAGCAGTCGAAGAAGCATCCTTCAAAACTTCTATCGATTCAATATCCGATGTCGGGATTGAATTCAGCGGGCTTAATGCCGTCTGACTTGCATCCGCACTCGGATAAACCGGCATGCCGTCGATGATATACAACGGTTCATTACCGCCGGAAATAGAGTTACCGCCACGGATACGGACGGTGGAGCTTGCACCCGGCATTCCAGAATTCTGTACCATATACAAACCGGAAGTACGTCCTTGCAACATCTGGTCTACGGATTTCACACTGATACCCTGCACCTTGTCTACCTGGATGGAACCGACTGCACCGGTCAAGTCACTTTTCTTTACCGAACCGTAACCGATCACAACCACTTCTTCCAGATTCTGAGTATCTTCGGATAAGATAATCTTCAAAACAGACTGACTGCCTACAGGCACTTCCTTGGTCAGATAACCGATGTAAGACACGACTAACGTTGCAGCAGGCTTGTCCAGTGCCAAAGTAAACTTACCATCGACATCCGTCACCGTTCCGACAGATTCCGAATCTTTTTCGATCACGTTGGCACCAATAATAGGCTCGCCATTGATATCCGTAATCACACCACTGACCATTTTACCCTGCTGTGCAGACAAAGAGATCGTAGTCGTTGTTCCACCTGCGGACAATAATATATACGAACCATCGACAGAGTATTTCACATCCGTTCCGGCGAACAGATTTGCCAAGACTTCCTCCAGAGAGGCTTTCTTCAAATTAACAGACACTTTTCTGTCCACATTCACAAACTTGTTGTAAATAAACAGATAATCAGTTTGTTTCTCAATATCGTTCAACACATTCTCAAGTTCGGTGTTACTTCTTTTGATCGTAACATTTACATTCTGAGAACTGGAGTTTTCTGCATGCATGCAGAAAATGAAAACGAATAATAACAAAGTGGTTATTCTCATGACTCTAAAAAATTGTTTACATCGAGGCCTTTTTACAGAATAAGACATCGACAAAGATTTTTTATTCATATCTTTGGAAATCAAATTTATTAATACAGTTAAATAATTGTGTTAAGTCTATGCCGGTAAGTGTGGGGACACTTACCGGCATTTTTCTCAATAAAAGGTTAACCTTTTTCCTTCATCATAGGCATTATATTTTAAGATTAGACATTACTTTATATAAATAACCGATTCATCTTTGTTCCGTTCAAACGTATACTTAGCATCTTTTTGTAGGATATGCAATGCCTTGTCTATACCGTCCGATATCCGGAATTTACCACTACAGATATAATCGGTTAATTTGGGGTTTTCTATAATAACATGTATGCCGTAGCACTTTTCGAAACGGGACATCAACTCCTTAAAATTCATATCTTTAAAACAAATCAATCCCTCTTTCCAGCGGAAAGGATCAAAGTCCGCAATCGATTTCGACTGTAAATGGCCATTGATCAAAGAAACCTGTTGATTAGGCGCCAAAACCAAGGTTTCCGACGGATTCCTCTTATCCGATACCCGTACCGAACCTTCCATCAGTGACGTACAGAAATCCTCGGAGTCACTGTATGCCTCCACGTTAAATTTCGTTCCCAGCACCTCGACATTACATTTGTTCGTCTGGACAACAAAAGGTTTGTCTTCATTGTGAGTTACCTCGAAATAAGCCTCTCCATCCAAGGTTATCTCTCGCTTATTGCCCGTAAAGACAGCCGGGTAGCGCATTTCGGAACGGGCATTCAGCCAAACGTTCGTACCATCCGCCAAAGTCAGGTTGGCACGCTGGCCGGCAGGAACTGTGATCGTATTCATTGCCTCGCCTATCTTACAGATTTCCGACTTATAGAAATACGTTCCGCTAGCGACAGTAATGGCAAACACGGCCGCGATCTTTATGGCTTCGAGCAAGACAGTTCGATAGAAAGGACGGGATTTCTTTTCCATCCCGGCCACCTTCGTACTGCCCGACAGGATCATCGCATCGAAAAACTCACGTTCCTTGAAAAGCTCTTGCTCGTTTTCGGGAGAAGATTCCAGCCAGATACGGACAGCTTCTTTCTCTTCACGGGAAGCTTTTCCATCAAAGAATTTATATAATGTTTCTTTTTCCATTTTTTCCGTTTCTGTTTATAAAGCAAATAAGCAGGAAATATCCCTAACGGAAAAGGGATTTTTTGAAGAAAAAGTTTCAACCAGACACCATGCACTTGGAATTTACCCGTCATTTTTTCTTATTTATCGCCAGATATCGAAAATTTTTCACGCCAGTCGGACTTTTGTCGACAACCGTCAGCAGACTTGCCGACAATTGTTGACAGGCAAGTATCAGCAAAAGAATTTTGGCAGGAAAGCCAGTAAAGGGAAATAATCTTTTAAAGCTACACGCAAGACTTTTAAAGCCTTGGTAATATGGAACTCCACCGTTTTCGTCGAGATACCCAAGGCTACCGCAATCTCCTTATGGCTTTGGTTGTTGTAGCGGCTGCGAACAAAGATTTCGCGTGTCTGTTCGGGTAATGTTTCCAACGCCTTGTCGACAAGCGACTGCAACTCGTCAGTAAACAGCTTTTCAGGATTACAAGCTTCGAGGGTAGCGATGCGCAGGTTCAGTTCCCAAGTGTCACAATCCTTCAAATACTCGACTATCTCTTCTCGAGTACGCAAACGTTGCAAATAATTCAGGCATTTGTGCTTGATGACGGTTAGAATATAGGCCGGAACATTCGAGTCAGGTGCAAGTTTTCCCCTATTTTCCCAATAATACATCAGGCTTTCGATCGCAATATCTTCCGCAACCATACTGTCGCCTACATAGGTGTTGGCAAAATGAACAAAACGACCTTTATAGTCAGTAAACAACTGATTAAAAGAATATATCTCGGATCCGCCTTTCATACATATAGAATCAAATCGCCGATAAAGATATACATAAATCCGGCTTGTCCACCTTTCTTGTAGGATTTTCCAGCATTTATCCGTTAAATAGGAACAAAGACAAACATAAATCATATTTTTTCTCTAAGTTTGCATTCAAATACGAGAAATCCAATGAAGAAAGTAAACATAACAACTGCTGTTCTATTGATTTACCTGATCGTTATGAGCATAATCGGTTGGCCTGGCAAACAAGCCAATCCTGATTATGTACAGTATTTCGGGGTAATCGCGGCGACTGTTCTTGTTATCGGCCTATTGCGTTTCCTGCAGATCAAACGACTGAAGATTCGGGACAAGATGAAAGACGGAAAAAAGGAATAACGAAGTTTAATTGCAAATATAAAATTCTAATTCATGAAAGACCTTGTGATCGGACTGTCTCTGTTAGGGATGGTCAGTGCGTGCAGCCCTGCACCCCAAGCAAAAGACAATGTCGAGGAAGACTATTGCCAGTATGTTAATCCCTTTATCGGGAATGCGGACAACGGACACACGTTTCCGGGTGCTTGTGCACCGTTCGGACTGATACAGGCAAGCCCCGAATCCGGAGTTGGCTCCTGGAGATACTGTTCGGGATATAATTATGAAGATAACTTTATCGAAGGTTTCGCTCAAACGCATCTGAACGGAACGGGCTGTCCGGATTTGGGCGACATCCTGCTGTTCCCGTTCTGTGGCGATATCAAAGACAATACTTATAAAAGCGAATACGACAAATCCACCCAGAAAGCATCACCGGGTTATTATGCAGTCACCTTATCCGACTACGGTGTCGATGCTGAAATTACGGCTACTGCCCACACAGCTCTCCATCGCTATAAATTCAACAACGAAGGGCCGGCACGTCTGCTAGTCGACCTACAACGCGGTATGGTCGGAAGCAAGGATGCGCTGAAGACACATGTCTTAGAAGCCGAGCTTGAAATGCCGGACAACCAGACGATCACCGGACATAACCAGACTCGTGCTTGGGTGACACGCCATTATTTCTATGTGATCAAATTCGACCGTCCTTATACGGTCAAGGAAGAACTCCCCACAGAAAAAGGAGAAAAGGCAAAACGCCTGATACTCGAATTCGACACGAAACCGGGAGAAGCCGTACAGGTGAAAATCGCCATGTCGAGTGTAAGCATTGATGGAGCTCTCGCTTCCCTGCAAAAAGAAAATCCGGCATGGGATTTCGATGCTGTCCACCAGTCCACACGCGACCAGTGGCAGGCCGGAATTTTTTCTACTTTTATACCATTAATAGTGGCAGGCCCTCCTTTCCCGCGCTCAGGTTACAGGTACGACAGATGAAAAAACAAGTTTCTACACCTCCATGTATCACTTGATGATGCAGCCTAACAACATTGCCGACATCGACGGACGGTACCGTGGCATCGACGACAATATTCATATGTCTCCAACAGGCGAATACTATTCCACATTCTCACTTTGGGATACCTACCGCGCCGCTCATCCGCTATATACGATCCTGAACCCGGACAAAGTAGACGCCATGATCCAGACGATGCTGGACCACCAGAAGATACAGGGTTTTCTGCCGATCTGGGCTTTGTGGGGAAAAGAAAACTTCTGCATGATCGGTAATCACGCTATTCCGGTGATCGTGGATGCTTACCTGAAAGGATTCAAAGGGTTCGATGCAGAAGAGGCTTACCAGGCAGTCAAAGCGAGCGCTACCGTCAGCCATTTTAACTCCGACTGGGAAACATTCGAGAAATACGGTTATTTCCCGTTCGACATTATCGACACCGAATCGGTATCCAAGACCTTGGAATGTGCTTACGACGACTATTGTGTAGCCCAGATGGCAAAAGCGTTAGGCAAGACGGAAGATTACGAACGTTTCTCCAAACGTGCCGCCTTCTATAAGAACCTCTTCGATCCGGAACTCAAGCTGATGAGAGGAAAAGATTCCAAAGGCAACTGGCGTACGCCGTTCAATTCCTTCCTGCTCTCACACGCCAGTTCTTCGGGCGGCGATTTCACGGAAGGCAATTCTTGGCAGTACACTTGGCATGTACAGCACGACGTACAAGGCCTGATCGACCTGATGGGTGGCAACGAGGCTTTCGTGACCAAACTCGACTCATTGTTTTTCCTCGAAAGCACAGCCGAAAACACAGGTTTCGTTTCCGACGTAACCGGCCTGATCGGCCAATATGCACACGGCAACGAACCTAGCCATCACGTAGCTTACCTCTACAGCTATGCCGGCCATCCGGAAAAGACACAGCAGGTGATCCGCGAAGTCTTCGACCGTTTCTACCTGGCCCAACCGGACGGTCTATGCGGTAACGACGACTGCGGCCAGATGTCCGCTTGGTATATCTTCTCGGCTATGGGCTTCTATCCGGTCAACCCGATCAGCGGGGAATATGTTTTAGGAGCTCCTCAAATAGAAAAGATTTCCCTATCTCTCCCCGAAGGCAAAACATTCACTGTCGAAGCCAAAGGTTTGTCTAAAACCAACAAATACGTCAAATCAGTAGAACTGAACGGAAAGCCGGTCACAGGTCTTACAATCAGCCACAAGGATGTCATGAATGGCGGGAACCTGGTGTTTACAATGACAGACCAACCAGGAAGATAATAAGATTCAGAACAGTGTGTCAAAATGTACTTGTCCCCGAACTTGACGCGGGAACAAGGTAGTTTTGACATACTGCCCTGAATTATGCCAATCAGCAAACCGAATTCAGTCTTGCATACTTTCTCTTATCTGGGGACAACGGTTGTTACCTCCTTGAAGGCATACCTTCGCCGCTCCCCATCGCGCAATTGGAGGATCAGATGGCCGGTCGGCTCGATGGCATGGATACGGGCTTCGAAAGAGCCGTTTTCATCAATATAGAAATAATAACCGTCACCATGATATAAGGCCGCCATATAGGCAGCTCGGATTTCTTCCTCCTTCTCCTGTAATAATAGGAAATAGTAGTTAAAGAAGATACGCAGGAAGCAGACCAATACATCTTCCCGATCATACGTCTTACCTGTAATCTGAGTCAGGGATACGGGATTGGGGGCATCACTACGAAATATTTCCTGGTTGATATTAAGCCCGATACCGACTACAGAACAATAGAGATGCTGCCCGGACAGATCATTCTCGATCAGCATTCCGCATATCTTACGATCTTTCCAGTAAATATCGTTCGGCCATTTTACCGTGACGGAATCCGTGTACTTCTCCAACGTTTCCTTCACACTCAGGGAAGCAATCTGGGAAATCAGGAATTGTCGGTTCGCAGGAAGAAAATCAGGATATAAAAGAATACTGAACATCAAATTTTTCCCAGCTTCCGACTCCCATGAGTTTCCGACCTGCCCCTTTCCGGCTGTTTGAAAATCGGCTATGACGAGGCTACCTTCCGGCAACCTGGCTTTTGCACTTTGTTCCCGCAGGTAGTTATTGGTCGAATCTGTCTCGACAAGCCGGATGATCTTCGGAGTTTCGTTTTTGTCATTCATTTTCGTAAGCTTCTCTTATTTTCTTCGGTAATTTGGCGATCACCTCGCGATAAGAATGATGGATCCAGTGCTTGATCTCGCTGTCCGGCATATCCCGGTCAAGGTAGATGGTGTTCCAGTATTTCTTGTTAAAATGCCAAGCACCTTCCACTGCCGTATATCGTTCGCGCAGATCCTCGACATAATCGGTGCTGCATTTCAGTGACACACACGGTTCCACGGCATCCAGAGGCAGGAGCAAAAACATCTTCCCCTCCACTTTGAACACCAGTGAAACATCATCGAAAGGGAAACACTCCGTCACATTCTTCAGCGACAGGCAATATTCCCTGGCTTCTTCTATATTCATAACTGTTCTTTGTTTTATTTGCGGCAAGGAGCATAGAAAGCATCTTCTATATGATCTATTTCAGACTCCTCTCCTTTTTTAATTACGGTTATGATGTCAAAACGGACCGGTAGTTCAAGATTGAAAAAGCGGACATACGCATCGGCTGCCGCCACGATACGGCGGATTTTAGGAGCATCGACCGCATCTTCCGGCGCCAAAAGATAATCATCCGAACGCGTTTTCACCTCTACCACAACCAGCCAGGTATCTTTGACTGCTACGATGTCCAGCTCATAATGATGCCAATGCCAGTTCGTATGGGTAATCTTGTAGCCCTGCTTTTCCAGAAAAGCACGTGCAACCGACTCACCGTCTTTTCCTGTTTCGTTCCGTTTAGCCATTCCATGTAATTTGCACAAATATACTGTTTTTCTTTTTTATTTGCGCTTTCCCCCTTACATTTGCAAACTATGACACTGAAACGTAAATATTCATCTCCACAGCCGAATCACCCACGCGTGCACAAGGTCACTTTCATGCTCAACGACGACGAGCAGAAGGCAGTGGAACGTTATCTTGCCAGGTATAAAATCATCAACAAATCCCGTTGGTACCGTGAGACAATCCTGTCCCACATACTTAAAACCCTGGAAGAGGACTATCCTACCCTCTTCAATGAAAACGAAATGAGAAGATGATGGATCCATTCAACGACGAATATTTCATGAAGCAGGCACTAGTAGAAGCCTGCTCAGCAGCCGAAGAGGGAGAAGTTCCCGTCGGTGCCGTTATCGTATGTAATAACCAGATCATAGCCCGCGCCCACAACCAGACGGAACGTCTGAACGACCCAACCGCCCATGCCGAGATGTTAGCAATAACGGCGGCAGTCGGCGTCTTAGGAGCCAAGTATCTGACCGGATGCAGCCTTTACGTGACGGTGGAACCATGCGTGATGTGTGCCGGAGCAATCGGATGGTCGCAACTAAGCAAGATCGTCTACGGAGCGACAGACGAAAAAAGAGGCTTCCAGCAATACGCACCGAAAGCCTTACATCCAAAAGCGACAGTCAAAAAAGGGGTTCTTGAAAACGAATGCGCCGAAGAAATGCGCAAATTCTTTCAGCGCAAGCGCTGAACAACTTATTTCACTTCCTCATAATCCACATACTCCCCCTCATCTTTTGCAAAAATCTTTTTACGGGAGACCTGCGAAGCATATTCTTCTCGTGCAGAGCTGTTACTGCGCGCGTCGGAAGAGTAACCGCTTGTTTGACGGCGTTGTTCACCCTTCTTTCCACTACTTCCGCTTCCGAACAGGATATTTTTAAAGGTACGCAAGATAGAGAATCCCATTAGAAAAACTAGCAGGATAAAGAAGAAGAACATAACAAACAAAAACTTAAACATATTCCGTCACTTAGTTGGTTTATTACACAAACACAAAGATACGAACTCTTGTTTACCTTCTTTTGTTAAAAAAAGACAAGGTTATATAGAGAATGACTGTTCCGGCAATGCCCAGAACACCAAAGAGAGTCACAAAGACCACCGCCCCGGCCACTAAAATATAGCGTAACTCATTGCCTTTCCATGCCAACGACTTTACTTTCAATGAGAACATCGGAACTTCAGATACTAGTAAAGACGAAAACAGGATCGCCGCAACTATCGTTCCGGCAATAAACCCGATGCTGTCCACTGGTACGGCAGAATGGAACGCATAGCCGATAGACGCCCAGAAAAGAGCATGGGCCGGGACAGGCATACCGATAAAAGAAGTCGTCTGCCTTTCATCGATATTGAACTTGGCGAGACGCAACCCGGAAAAGACCGGTATCACCAAAGCCATATACGGAACATAGCCTGCCGCCTCTCCCAAAACAGGAGCCGTCATACAAGCCTGCTCCAACAACCAATAAACGATCATTCCAGGAGCGACACCGAAACTTACCATATCAGAAAGAGAATCCAATTCTTTCCCCATCGGAGAGTAGGCGTGCAGGGAACGGGCGGCAAAACCGTCACCAAAATCGAAAACAGCCGCAATGACAATCCACAAGGTCGCCATCGGCAAGTTTCCCCTTAACGCCATAATGCAAGCGATACAACCAGATATCAGGCTGCAGCAGGTAACAAAATTAGGTATACTATTCTTGATGCTCATTTATTTCTCTTATTTTCCCAAACGGGCTATCGGAGTCTGGTTACCGGTAACCTTCTGATCCATTTCGACCAGGACTTCCGTCCCGACAGGCAGGTAAACATCTACACGCGAACCAAACTTGATAAAGCCCATCTGTTCGTCCACATGGCACTTATCACCGACTTTGGCATAGGTCACGATACGTCGTGCCAACGCACCTGCAATCTGGCGTGCCAATACATCCACCCCGTTACGGGTTGTAATGACAACAGCCGAACGCTCGTTCTCCGTGCTGCTCTTCGGCAAGTAGGCGGCACGGAAACGCCCGTTCTGATGTGATACATGCTTGACAGTCCCATTCACCGGGAACCAATTGGCATGTACATTAAAAACGGACATGAATATGGATATCTGCAAGCATTCCCTGTGCAGGATTTCATTCTCCATCACTTCCTCAATCGCCACAATCGTACCATCGGCAGGGGCGATCACCAATCCTTCCGAATCGAACGGGAAACGACGGAACGGGCTACGGAAGAAGTTAAGTACCAACAAGAACAGGACTGTGGTGACGAAAGTCGTGGTATAGAACACCCAACCTCTACCGACAGTATGATACAGCGCAACGTCCACGACAAAGAATATCGTGAAAAGCGTTAATAATAGACCTGTTCCTTCTTTATGTACTTTCATTCTTTAATCTAATCGAGTATTTATCGTAAGAATTTGCAAAAATATTCATTTTTACCGAATAACAAAAATATATCACCCTTTCACCGCTTCTATTTTATTTAATTCAACATACCAAAGGAAACCTTCAACCTCGTCATAACCCATTTGCCGGATCAGTTTCAGGTAGTTCCTTACCTGACTATGATAGCGTTGGTCGGCATGTTCCCCAAACTTATAGTCGACCACGACCACACGGTTTCCGGTAATCATTACACGGTCCGGACGCTTGGACAGCCCTTTTCCGAACAGGATGTCGACCTCGTTCAACACACGTGCCGTACCGTCATACCAAGAAGCAGCTTCCGGCAGGTTCAACAACTCTTCGAGGCGTGCGACAAGTGCTATCGCTTCCTCTTTGTCGATCACCCCTTCCTGATGGTATCGTTCGACCGACTGCGGAATATCCTTCCGGGTACGGATACGGCTCAACACCTCGTGCATCAAAGCCCCATGTTTCCGGCGGGCATTATCGAAGAAATAGCCTTTGCCATGCAGACGTAACTGCAAACGGTCGTCCGGAGAGATGGAACTAAGGCGTGCCATCCCGATCTCCTGAATGTCCCCATTCTCCTCCTTTGCAACCGGATGCCACCAGTCGCCCAACTCGAAAACGCCCGTTCCGGTATCGAAAGCGGCAGGTAACAAGATCAGCTTCTCACCCTCCCGTGTATCAGGCATATCCGTGCGCAGACCAGCCCACAAGGCATCGGTCAAAGTCGAAATCTTTTCCACTTCACCAGTTGCATCCTTCATCTTCTTCGGGCGCGGAGAGAATACAATCAACTCATCTTTCGAACGAGTAAAAGCGACATATAAAGTATTCAGGTTATCAATAAAGGCATGCAAGCGTTCCTTAAAGTAATCGCCTGCAAAAATCGTCTTTCCCAACGACTGGCCGTAGCGCACGGGAACCAGATGCAGGCGATCAAACGGCTTCTCTTCCGGATGGCACCAGAGGATGACTGGTTTTGTCGGTTTATGGTCGATCTCCCAATCCCCGAAAGGGATGATTACGACTTTAAAGCCCAACCCCTTCGACTTATGAACCGTGAGGATACGGATCGCATTCTGTCTATCCGGTGTGGCAATTGTTTTCCGGCAGCCCGTTTCGTCCCACCATTTCAGGAAACGGTTCAGGTCTGCGCTCTCCTTCTGGGTATATTCGGACACCATATCCAAGAAAGCCTGGACAAAAACCTGCTCATTTTCGGGAAAGTCGTCGGCAAAAAGGCGGAACAGACCTTCCGTTATTTCATAGAGGGACTGGCGGGAAAGGATTTGCAGGACAGAGACGACTTCCGGTGGAAAAGCCGGAGTTTCGACACCAAATCTCCCTTTCAACACTTGATAGGAATATAAAGCGATCTGCTCGTTCGTCCGATCTTCGGGGTTCTTCAGGTAACGCAACAAAGAAACCATGAAACGGACTGCCGTCGAACCACTGACAAACAGAGCCTCATCCGAAATAATATCGTAGTTGTAGCGGTTGGAAGGATGCTCTTCCTTATAAGCCAGTAAAGTATCTGCCACCTGTGCCCCTTCCTGATTGGTGCGAACAAGGATAGCAATGTCTTTTAGCGCATATCCGTTATCCTGCAATTTCTCCAACACGCCGGGCAAACGTCCGAGAGCTTCCTCTTTCCAATCTTTCTCATTATCTCCGGAGAGAAATTCAATCCGTACATGCCCGTCTTTCTGCATGAAAGGGGGAGGAACCTGTTGGAAACTTTTATCATAGGCGGACATGATCTTAGTGAAAAAAGCCGCTCGTTGTTCCTCGCTCAGGGAAGAGACGGACAGCGCTTCATTATAGACAGCCTGCAGGACACCCGGAAGTGTCGTAAAAAGGGCATTGTTAAACTCCACGATATTCCGGCAACTGCGCCAGTTATCCTTCAGCGTCTCTTCATGAACTACTTCAGGAGAAAAGTCGGCTTGCACCTGTTCGTCCAGCAACTTCCAGTCCGAGTTACGGAAACGATAGATGCTTTGCTTCACATCTCCTACGATCAAATTATCCCGGCTATGTGCAAGGCTCTCTTCGATCAACGGACGGAAGTTGTTCCACTGCATTCCGCTGGTGTCCTGAAACTCGTCTATCATATAATGGTCGACATGTGTACCGGTTTTTTCATAGATGAAAGGAGCATCGCTGCCTTCAATCACCTTACTGAGCAATTCGGTCGTGTCGGCAATCAACATCACATTTTTTTCTTCCCGATAAGCGGCTATCTGGCGGGACACATCGGTCAGGATCCCCAACGTATAATAATAACGGACAATTTCACGGGCGGTATTATAGGCAGTCAGATTACCGAACAGGGAAATAATTCCTTTGATGCAATCGTTCAAACCATCCTCAAAGGCACATCCGATGATCTGCCGGGTACCGAGCGAAACCGTTTTCGTGAAACAGCCGTCCAGATTATCCGCCAAACCGATAAAAGTAGCGGACGGCTCTTTCATCTCTCCCTGCACCAGACGGTCGAGAAGCGTCAGAGGCGAACGGCTGCCCCCTTTAAAATCGGTAACTTTAAGCCCATATTTATTCAGGATCGCCAGGCCGCGTTCTCCCAATTCTTTAGCAGTCGCTTCTACCGAACGGATGATGCCGTACAGCTCGTTCTTGTAATCTTCCAGCGCTTTCTTGTCCTCTATATCCCGGCCGACCGCTTCACTGAAAGCCTTATAGCTCTCCTTGAAGACCTCACGGCTCAGGGCCATAATATCTTTACGCAAGTTCCACTCCCCTCCGCTCTCTATCTTATCCTCCGCAAACCGGAGCAGCCAGCCTAACAAGTCCTTGCTTTCAGGCTTTTCGAGATCCGACAACAGATTATCGATTGCCGTCGTGAGCACCAGTTCCTGATCCATTTCGATCCCGTAGCCGCCCTGCAAACCAATCTCGCGTGTAAAGGCACGCATAGTTTGCTGGAAAAAGCGGTCGATCGTACTGATGTTGAACGCCGAATAATCGTGCAGGATATCGATCAGTATTTGGGCCGCCTGTTTGCGAACCTGGATTTCCGTCAATGAATAGGCCGACTTCAGCAATTCCACATAATCCGATTTCCTTCCGGAAGCCAAGTTGTACAGTTCGTCGACAATACGTGTCTTCATCTCGTCTGTCGCCTTGTTCGTAAAGGTCACAGCAAGGATACGGCGAAAAGCGCCCGGTCCCGTAAACAGTAAAGTCAGATATTCACCGGTCAGCTTGTGCGTTTTCCCGGCTCCGGCGGAAGCTCTGTAGACTGTCAGCATACGATCAGATTATACGACTTTTGACATAGCCTTCTTTTTGCAATATTTCCAGCACTTTAGGACGCAGGTCACCCTGTACGATGATTTCCCCGTCTTTGGCCGAGCCACCGACACCGCATTTCACTTTCAAAAATTTTCCAAGTGCTTCCAAATCGCCGGTCGTTCCCCGGAAACCGGTTACCAATGTCACGGCCTTGCCGCCCCGGTTCCGCTTATCCAAAGCAATGCGCAGCAGCTGCTTCTCTTTCGGAAGCGTTTCTTCTTCCTCTTCGTCTCCTGTATTATATTGAAAATCCGGGTTCGTAGAATACATGATCCCCAGACGGTCCTTCCAATCGTTACTCTTCATATTTCATCTTTTCTTTATGGGGTCAAATCTACAAATTAACGGCGGGATAAACAAGATACAACATTAGTTTCACTTTGTTACCCGTAAGTGAAACCCTTGTTTCATATAAGAGAAAATAAATTATCCCTTACATGAAAATAAATTTTCACCCAAGGGGAACTTCTAAAACTATTATAGATAAAGACCTGGAAGCGGTAGACTATTTCTGTATCAGCACCGTTGCATATGCAGCTATTCCCTCCTGTCGTCCGGTAAAGCCTAACTTCTCGGTTGTCGTCGCCTTGATGGAGATATCTTCTACATCCACTTGGAGGACGTCAGCCATCACCCGTTTCATTTCGGGAATATGTGGATTCAGTTTCGGACGTTCGGCGGCGACAGTCGCATCTATATTACCCAATGTATATCCGGCATCACGAAGCAATTCCATTGTATCGAACAACAGAATCTTGCTGTCGATGTCCTTATATTCACCTGCCGTATCGGGGAAATGATAACCGATATCACGCATATTGGCTGCGCCCAACAGGGCATCACAAATAGCATGAATCAAGACATCCGCATCACTATGCCCTTGCAGGCCCATCGTATGCTCTATTTTCACTCCGCCCAGCCACAAATCACGCTCCGGAACCAATGCATGCACATCATATCCAAACCCAACCCGTACTTTCATCACTTTCAACTTTCAACTTTTAACTTTCAACTTTCACCTGAACAAGTTCTTGATCCCGTCCATATCAAAAGACAGGGAGAAACGAAGTGTCTGGTCCAACGGGTTCTGCGGAACCGTACTAATCAGATAAGCAGCATCCAACTGGAACACGCTCATACGGAAACCGGCACCTACAGAAAAGTATTTACGGTTACCGACATTCGCATTCTCGTAAAAGTAACCACCACGGACGAAAAACTGCTGGTTATAACTATACTCGGCTCCGACCGAAACCATGATCTCTTTCAGCAGGCCGTTAGGTGAATCGGTAAAAGACTTCAACATACCGGAAAGGCTCGACCATGATTTATAGTCGTCCACACGCGTCTGGTAATCGGCATCAGTCTCTCCTTCTTCCTTTTGCGGAGCATACGGGACCATGTATTTGTTCAGGTCCAGATAAACGCCGATCTGGTTGTAATCGTCAATCGGATAAAGCAAACCGGTCCCCAACGTCAGCTTTGCCGGAAGGTACTGGTTCGTATTACCCCCGTCATACGAGATCTTACTCCCTATATTCGACAGGTTGAAACCAAAGCTCCACAATGCCTCGGCATTACCCATCAGCACATATTTTTCCAGATAACCGGAAATATCGGCAGAAAAAGCATTGCCCGCATTGCTCTCTTCATTCTGGTCCGTCCCCATATCCGAACGAATGTAACGCAGGGTTACCGCCATTGAATAAGACTCGGACAACTTGCGGCTGTAAGCCACATCGAACGCCATCTCGTATGGGTTCATCCCTATAGGAATATCCCCGATATTCTCCCATATCCTAACTTCACCTAATGAAAAATAACGCAAAGAAGCGCTGATAGCCTGCAAATCGCTATTTCCCAACTTGTAGTAACCGGTCATGTTCACCAAAGCCACATCATTGACCAATTTACGCAACCACGGTGTGTAGGACAAACTGACTCCCGCCTTACTCCCCATAAAAGCGTATTTGGCAGCGTTCCAATACTGCGAATTGATGTCCGGCAAAGTCGCCGCACCCATGTCTCCCATACCGCCACCTCGTGCATCCGGAGCGATATTCAGCGAAGGAACCGCCATTTGGAGCAAAGAAGGGTTCTCCACTTGTCCCCAGGTTGTCGCAACCGAAGCGAAGAAGTTAAGTATTATAACGAGTACACCGATTCTTAATTTACTTATCATATGTCTATTCTTAATTATTTTCCGATTCAGCAGGGACGATTCACGAACTGTTCCTACTGCATTATAAACTGAATAATCCGAACTTTATTGTATGCTCAAATAAAATTCCTACTTTTGTCTTTTGAGTATGAAAGATATACAATCGACAGGCAAAGTTAAAGCATTATTTCTTCTGATGCGTCCTTCCCAGTGGGTAAAAAACATCATATTGTTCCTTCCCATGTTTTTTGCACAGGAGATAGGAGATCCGGACAGGTTATGGAATGTTGCAATCCTGTTTGCCGGTTTCTGCCTGCTTACCAGCGGTGTATATGTTTTCAACGACTTGATGGACGCGGGTGAAGACCGCCTGCATCAAGTCAAACGATTCCGTCCGATTGCCTCCCGGAAAGTTTCTCCAATGGCAGCCCTTGTCTTCATGTTCCTGCTATATGGGACAAGTGCATTATGTTTCAGCTTCATGCATACGAGCAACAACCAGATCTGGTTGTTGTCAGGAGGATATATCCTCCTGAACTTAGCCTATACGCTTTACCTCAAACAAATACAGATCATAGATGCCATGATCGTCGCCTGTGGCTTCATTATCCGGCTTGAAGCGGGAGCTGTTGCCGGGGAGATAGAGCTGTCGCACTGGCTGATCATCATGACATTCATCCTCTCCCTGTTCCTCGCCTTTGCCAAACGCCGGGACGATTTGCGTAATTTCATGGAGACCGGACAGATTTCACGTAAGAATATTACCGGATATACGATCGACTACCTGAACGTGATCCTGTCGTTTCTCTCTTCCATCATAGCCGTGACTTACATATTATATACGCTTTCGCCCGAAGTGACGTCGAGGAGCAGCGAATATCTGTATGCCACAGTCCCTTTCGTACTGGCAGGCATCATGCGCTATCTGCAAATCATCCTGGTGGAGAAGAGCAATTGCAACCCGACCGACATCCTCTTACAGGACCGTACTTTGCAGTTGACCGTGGCCGGCTGGTTTATCGTATTCGCTTTACTTATTTATTGATATGGCAATCGCAATATTCGACTTCGACGGAACCATCATTTCCCGCGACTCTTTGCCGGATTTTCTGATTCAGGCTTGTGGACGGAAGGCTTTCCTCCTGCGGCTCCCCTGGATTATCCTGCTGAAAGGAGCAGCCTTAACGGGCATTCTCTCCACGCACCGGGCCAAAGAGCTTGTGATCACCTCTTTCCTGCGAGGAATGAAGACGGAGGATTTCCAACAGGCTTGTCTCGAATATGCCTCCCGTATACCGGCTTTCGTCTATCCTGCGGCCTTGGAAGAAATACGCAGGCATCAGGAAGAAGGAAACAAGATCGCCATTATCAGCGCGTCCGTGCCCGACTGGATACGCCCCTGGGCACAAACTGTCGGAATCCGGTTCGTGGAAGGAACAGGGCTGGAAGTTAGGGAGCAGACTTTGACCGGGCGTTTTTCCACGCCCAACTGTAAAGGAGGTGAGAAGGTACGCAGGCTCCGCCGGCTATATCCGGATTTCGCCTCCGAGACGCTGCATGTATATGGCGACAGTTCCGGCGACAAAGAACTGCTCACCCTTGCAGATGTCCCCCATTATAAACCATTCAACAATAAATAAACATATAGTATGATGCCATCCTGCCTGTCTATCCTGTTTCGCGCTCTCCGGATCGAGTGGAGAGAGACTAAGCGCACGTTATTGCCGACGACCCCGATAGAAACCGGGCTTTTCCTTTTCTTCTTCCTTCTTTACGGGTGTATCGGTTACCGGATGCTCTTTCATACGGAACTGATCGATGTACCCAACGGGGGAGCGGGAAGTTACTTAGGCTATGACAATCTATTCCATCTCCACACGCGCGGAGGAGCATTCGACATCAGCCATCCCTTTTTCGGCATCTTCCATTTGTTGAAAACACTGTTGACAATCCTGTTGACAACCCTGTTCAAAGAGAAAACTTCCGGTATTATTTGCCTGACGCTGATGAACCTGTTGATAACCGGCGGACTGGTCCTGATCTATCGTTACCTGAAGCAGATCGTCCGGATCTCTTCCCGGCGGGCACTGTTACTGACAGGGTTCACGGGATGCTTTTTCACGACCGTTGTCTTATCATTCACCACAGAATCTTATCCGTTCTCCTTTTTCCTGCTCGTCTTCTCACTATTAATGCTTTCCAGGGAATACATGCTGACCGGATATATAAAAGGCCGGACGATCCTCTTTCTCTCTTTCCTTTGTGGAGGAATAACAATCACCAACGCAGCCAAACCGACAATGGCCCTGTTCCTGAATAAAGCACCGTTCTGGCGTAAAATACGGACAGGATTCAAAGTCATGCTGCCATTTGTCGTTTGCGTAGCTGCCGTCATGGGCTTTTACACCCTCAAAGCGAAACTGTTCAACCCGGAAGGCCCGTCTCCTATCGAAACGACCGGGCAACTCGGACAGTATTTTATCCACGACGAGACATTCGGCAAACAAGCACTGGTCGATTTCTGGGGCAATACGATTATAAGCACGCCTCTCACACAACAGTTAGTCGGGAAAGAGGTCGTATTGCGTCCCAGCGAATACCTGCACAGTTGGAACAATGCCGTAATCATGTTTCTGTTGTTTTTAGTCGCGGCCTCGGCTTTGCTCAACCTGAAAAACAAATATGTACAACTGCTACTTATGTACTTGAGTATCGATTTCGTGATCCACTTTATCATCCGCTACGGGATGAACGAGGCGATCCTGTTCGGTGGGCATTGGATGTTTGCAATCCCGATCCTGCTGGGCTGGCTATACACACGATTGCCGGTCCGCATGTACCGGATACTGGACTGGGTTATTATCGGATTCTTTGTCCTGACTGCAACGATAAACACGATGGAGTTTATGCGTTCCTTCTTATTCGCCTAAAATGATGAATTTCCTTGCTTTTGTCGCGTCTTTGGAATTATCGGTACTGATAGCTGCCCGGTAGATATAAACACCGGGACGCATACGGACACCACCGGATGTCAGATCCCAGGAAACCGTATAGTTTTCGAACAGACCGGACGTTCCGCTTTCTTCATGTTTCCAAAGTTGTCGGCCTGCCAGATCGTAGACCATAATGCCCACTCGCATCCGACTTTCGGGACGGTTGTGCATAAGATGGAAAGTCACTTGCTCACGGGCGATACCCGGTGTTGCGATCACATCGAACAGGAATGGTTTCAGTCCCTCGACCACTTCAAAAGTAAATGTCCGCACGGTCGAGTTATTCAAGATATCCCACACCCAGAACTCCGCCGTATGTTTACCCGGCTCAAGCGCCGGGATCGGGAACTTCACGATACCGGTCCCATCTTCGCCAGGTAACAGTTCGTAATAACTGTTCAGGTTATAGCTCAGGACGGTCGATTCGTCTATTACCAGCATCATATCATGCCCGACACTGCTTCCCGTGATATTCACTCCGCTCTTATCCCATAACTCAGCGACAAAATAGGGAGTCGTGTTCACCTGCCCGCCATCCACAAATGTCGTATCATTCAAGTATAGGGCACGAATTTCCGGACCGATCGTATCGGTTTCCGCCGTGTCGGAAGTTCCTCCGACAATGAAGTTGTCGAAATTACCCTGTGCCTCATTGCCACTTTCCGTATCGACGGCATAGAGGTTCATTTTCCCCTGCAAATTGGAATAGGAAATATCCTTCGGAACCGTAAAAGTAAAACTAAACTTTCCGTTGCGCACGGAGTCATTCCCTATAAAAATCGTATTCGGATAGTCAGTGAAGGTGAAAGCCGGACTGTCATCTTTATTGCTGTTCTTCAAGCAGGTGACAGTCACCTTGCTGTCTTTTACCGTCGGGTTGACTATACCAGTAAAATCAGTTACCAACTGCCCGGAAACATCCAACACCTCTCCTTCGACAGTGATCTTTTCCAAAGCTTTAAAAGATATTGAATTTCCGTCTACCGATTGCCCGTTTACAGTCGTCACTTTCATTCCAAATTCTGGATAAGCCATTTTTACAGCTGGGTCTCCGATCAAGCAGAAACCAAGTTTGTAAACGGACGACAAGGTGTTTTTCGTTGCTTGCATCACTTCTCCCAGCGTACGACGACGCCCATTATTTCTTTCAAACAAATTACGGATAACATTGTCGTTGATCGGGAAATTAGGTCTGGAATAAGCGACACGGACAGTCGTAAACAGCGCAATGCCCCCACTGCTTTTATTCAGAAAGACATCTTCTCCGGCAGACGTATTCAAGTCATCGAATCGCGTAAAATCGCAGGTAGCCGTCACCCATACCGGCAGATGAGTATAAGTAAACTGGTTGATATCTGTTTGTGTTAACACTTTCTCATCGCTTAAAGCCGTTGTCCCTCCATGTCCGGTATAATTAAACAATAGAAGTCCGTCTTTTAGAAGTTTTTGCAAGCCACTCCTTACATCCGGATAAGTTCCTGCCGTCATGTCTTTTTTATAGGCATCATAATACAGCTTATTCACCAAAAACTCAGGATGTTCACTTTCGACATAACCTGCCAACTGATCAGCAAACTCCATATGCTCAGTCATAAATCCATCCGTATTGCTACCATCATCAGCCATAAAACACAGATTGTTTTTCCACGAACCTGTATTTTTATTTTCCATATAAGAGATTACCTTATCCACCATCTGAGTCGCCTGCTCCACAGTCCTGATAGGAAAGCGTCCGATCCCCAGACATAGTTTTTTATTTTGAAGGGATTTCTTATTATCCGCATCATCCAGAAATCCGAAATAGTCATCAATCACATACGATTGACTACTTAATGAATTTTCCGTCTGATACGTCAATAACATATTGCTCATATCCACCGATTTCCAGGCGGAAGTCAATTTACGGTTGTCGAACGAGCCATCGCCGAACAGCAGTAAATATTTAGGAGCATCAGCTTCCGAAGTCTTCCGGTCGTAGAACATCTTCATAAAACGGCGATAAGCAGTTGCATCCGGTGTACCGCTGGAAAACTCGTTATAAATTGATTCTGGCGTCACCACCCGGACCGTCAGGTTATCCTTTGTCCGATGCGCTTCTGCCAAACGTTCTGCCTGCGTAGTAAAATTAGGCTGGGCAATAATGATCATATCTTGCTGTGGCAAAGCATGCAGATTCTGATTCGCCACCTCGCCGACCGTCACGGGAGCTTTTATCTGTGAAGGTTTTACTACGACAAACTCCCTCAAGGAAGCGGAAGCAGGAATCGAAAAAGACAACTCTGTCCCGTTCAGAGACGTTTCCATCTGTTGCGGATTTACACCGTCGGTCACATCAAAAACCAGCGTACTGGCATCGGCTCCCTGAATCACAAAGCGGGAAGCATTGCCTCTTGCCGAGAGGCTGCGGAAGAATGTATAATTGTCATATACTTTCAATTGCCTCTTCATCTGCAGACGGAAATAGTTCAAGTGCACATTCTTATGTCCGGTCGTACTGTATCCGATGTTGACCTTTACAGTCTCACCTTTATCAGCCATCCAAGCTCTTTCGCGATACAGTTCCCGTGCCACTTCGTATTCGTCCGACGGGACAGACACGGAACCGGATATTAAAGCGTTTCCATCGACATTCATAGTAATCGTTCCGTTGCCACGGGAGATAAAAGACAGGGTGGCTTTTCCCTCGTCGTTCGTAATACCCGGAACCGATATCGTGAAATCACGGGATAAAGTAGAAGTAAACGATTCCCCATACAATTCACGCCCGGAACTGTTCACCGATACCAACTCTTCTTCGTGCAAAACATAGTCATCGAAAGTTGTCACTTGCAAAGTGGCTCCAGCAGCAGATGCAGCCTTCTCCATCGTACGCCCGGTTGTTTCTTTCTCGGTCACGAAATAATATCCGTAATTGGAATAGGGGTTGTTGGTGTGGATAAAGGACTTATCAGAAGAATATTCCCATTTGCGCGGCCCTTTCCCATAAAACAACAGATAATCCGCACCCCTCCATACGGCTACCTCAGGGACATCATCAATATAGGTAGTAGAGAAATCTTCATCCAAAGGCCATCCTCCGTAGCCATAGACAGCCACTTTATCCAAATTGGAAAAGCCCATCTTTTTCAGATCGGCAGCCGTCAGTTTGTAAATACCATCTTCCGCCACCTGTATCTTCACCCATTTCCCGGAGTTCAATACCGACTCGGAGGCATATCGGCTACTATCCGCCCAAGCAGAAGTGAGCAGACCGAATACAAACAGCAAGACACATAAGATTCTCTTCATACGTTTTTTCCGTGTTATCTCACAAAGAAATCCAGCAGCTTCTGCTCGCCGATATATCCCTGCAAGTGGTCGTCTATCTTGACCGGCCCCACGCCTACCGGGGTTCCGGTGTAGATCAAATCACCTATCTTCAACGTAAAGAAACGGCTCACATAGGCAATGATCTTGTCGACCGGGAAAAGCATATCCTGTGTATTTCCCTCCTGGACGGTCTTGCCGTTAATATCCAGATGGAAAGGAATGCGGTTCACATCTCCCACACGCTCCAGTGGGACGAATGTCCCAAGAACAGCCGAATTATCGAACGCCTTGCTGATTTCCCAAGGCAGACCTTGCGCACGCAGCTTGTTTTGCAAATCGCGAGCTGTAAAGTCAATCCCTACCGTCACCTCGTTATAGTAACGATGGGCGAAACGTTCGGCAATGTTTTTTCCCAGCCGGTCTATCTTCACGACGATCTCCGTTTCGTAATGAATCTCCGAAGAGAAATCAGGAATGAAGAACGGTTTGCCGTCTTTCAGTAACGAAGAGTCGGACTTCATAAAGATAGTAGGCTCCGATAATTTTAACGAATGATGCAGCTCTTTATTGTGAGCAGCATAATTCATTCCTACGGCTATTATTTTCATATATCAGTGATTGATTGAATTCAAGCGGTTGAACATCACAGCAAGATGGGCATACATAGAGGTATTTTGCACCACGATATCTTCCGGCACACGGATACGGAACGGGGTAAAGTTCCACAAAGCCTTGATTCCTCCGGCGATAATCAATTCGGTCACTTCCTGCGCCTTGTCGACAGGGACGGTAATCACTCCGATCGTCGCTCCGTATTCCTTCTGCTTGGCAGGAAAATCATCCATGTGGTAGACCGGTATCCCGTTAATCTCGGTTCCGGCCAATTCCCGGCGGACATCGAAACCTCCAACAATCTCCAATCCGTATTGTTTCAGACCGGAATCCTGCAACAAGGCGGCTCCCAAGCTACCGACACCGAACAGGAATGCTTTATGCTGCGCCGTAAAACCTAAGAAATCCTCCAACACATCCACCAGCGTACTGATTTCATAGCCGACACGTGTCTTCCCTGAAATATTCACAAAAGAGAGGTCTTTCGCCACCTGACTGGGGTCCACATTAATTTCTTTGGCAATCTGAGTAGATGATACGAAAGCTTCCCCTCTTCCTTTCATCAGTTTCAAAAAGGCAAGATACCACGGCAACCTCCTAAGGGTCGGCTCCGGCACTTTCCAGATTTGTTTCATTTCATCGTTAGCCATTGTTCAATCTTTATTAATGTAGCTCACAAAAGTACAATTTTTTCTTTGGGAATAGAAAAATAGAACACGCTCTTTTCATAAAGCGTCCATCTGTTTTCGCCACCGATACGGACGATAACTATATAAATGTTCTTGCAAAACCAACCATCATACTATCATAATCGCCCGTATATTACTTTAAAACAACTCGTTACAGCATGATAGTTACCATTTTGCACTATTATTCATCTATCATAACCATCATAGTGAAAAACGATAACATACTGTATGTCAATTATACAATAAAAACAGAGACCGTCCGGGAATAGGTGCAAAACAGGTTAAAATAGCTTCATTTTTCATCAAGACAAGCTTTTCTTTTGCCAAAAACGGCTTGAATAGCTGCTTGAGACCCGGGTGTAAGAGCCACGGACATCCGGGTGTGGAAGAGGTGCAGACCCGGGTGTAAGAGCCACGGACATCCGGGTGTGGAAGAGGTGCAGATCCGGGTCTGTGCGAAGCTCTTCCGGGGATGTGGGGATGTTTATCTGCCATGCTGAGGACACTTTTATGCCCTGTTTTTGCATCTTATCCGGCGAAAAGAGCGTTTTTTGTGTCAAATAATCTCGTTTCTGTCGATAGTCATTTTGGCCTATATAAATATAAGCAGCTCATTATCGGCTACATAAATAAACTATTAAATAAAAAGCATGATAGATGCATGATGGTAGAATGATAGTAGAAAACAACTACTATCATGCTTTAACATATTGTGAAACAACAGCTAACAACCAGCCATGATAGTATGATAGTTGGTTTGCAAATTTTTATAGAGAAAGAAGAGATGGTCTTGGATAGCAATTTTTGGTGCGGTTACCCTGAAAACATACAGAATCAATGCTTTTTTTTAACAAAAGCCTCCCCGATATTGCTACCGGAGAGGCTTCATTTTGTGTCTGCCTTTTCTCTTCACAGGGATAATGGCAGATGAACTTTTTTTAATTTTTTACTTTAGTATTAATATTACCGCCTGTTCACCCATCACGGGATAATTAGCTTGAAAGCTGCACGGTAAAATTTAGAATTATTTGATTTATAAAATCTTATTCTTTTTCAGAGCAGAGATACGATTGCTCGTATCCCTACCTGATGATGAATTTTCTATTATTACTTAACGATAGCCTTAACAGCTTCTTCGCCTTCAACAGCTACTACAACTACACCCTGAGGAGCAGCAATTACAGCATTGTCAGAAGTGATAACTGTGTTAGCTACTGTCTGGCCAAGGATGTTAGAAACAACAACCTTCTTACCGGCAGCATTAGCAACACGTACAGCACCCTGCTGAGCGATTACAGTTACTTCTGATGTTGCAATTTCTTCGTTGTCTGTTGCCAATTGATCATCTTCTTTGTTTTCAACGTTGAAGATCAGGGCACCGTCACCACCAGTCTTAGCGTTAGAGAAATAAGAAGGATTCTTAGTCAAGACAACGCAACCATTCTGGATCTTCAACCAAGAGCCGTTTTCAGGAGCAATCTTTTCACCATCATAGTTGTTTGATTCGAACAAGAATTTGTTAGCATTACCTTCTTCTTCCACATTACCGGCAGCTTCAGGATTCACATAACGGAATGACCAAGTATAATTTTTGTGGTTGACGCCAGTCAACACATTCTTAATCTTGGTTGCACCAGCAGCCACCAAAGAATCATTTACAGCTTGTAATCTTGCAAAATCGATCTTATCATTTGCCAAAGCCTTGAATTCGTCTGTCAAAACCCACAATGTATCAGCCTGTTTGATAGCTTCAACAAAACCTACGCGAACATAACCAGCAGTTACATCTGTGTACGGTTTCTTGTAACCATTAGCAGCAGCAGAATCAGCGAAGCTAACTACATATTTACCTCTTTCAAATGCAGCCTTACCCGGAATAGCATGGATACAGTGGTTAGCATCTACCAAGTTACCATTTTCATCACGGTGAGTTCCGTCTGCTTCCGTACAAGGAATTGTATCTGTACCCGCGAAATCATTATGAGCAACAGAAAGTAGATACTGAGGTTTGATATCACCATTGTCACGGTTGATCACAGCTGTATCGATCTGGAAGGCAAGACCTGTAGCCTTGTTAGCAGTCCACATACCTACATAATTCACGTTAGCATCCATCAAACCACCTTCGCGGTTGTTTTCATCCATCAGATATTCTTTACGAACATTTTCAAAGAATCTCAAACTGTCACGACCATCTGTTGCACTTTCACCCAAAGCCGTATTGTTGAAACGGCGATACAGAGGAGCATCGCTCTTAGCGATAGCAAATACAGAAGTTCTTGTTTCAGTCAATACCTGAGCACGCAGCAGAGCATCTTCATCGTTGTCGACAACACCAGCTTTATTCAAGCCATTGTTATTAATCAAAGCATAATAACAAGTCAGATCTTCACCCTTCGTAAATTCATTGTTTTCTTTGAAATAGAAAGAAGTTACAGCATCTGTGCTAGCCGGATTTGTCGTTGCCATGATCTGGTGTTCTTTGTTTACATAGAGCTTACGTCCGTAAGGTGCAGAAACCGTATAAAGACGTCTTTCCAACTGAGCCAATGTCGGAATATAAGTATTAGCACCACGAGCATCTACATCATAACCGAATTCAGCAGCTTGAGCAGCTTCAATTGAGAAACGGCCAGCATCTTCAGTCAATACGTTCAAAACAGAGTCTTCAGCATTCTTGTTCAGGTATTTATCAGCTGTATAAGCATGCCAGTAGTTGAATGTATAACGATTTACATCCAGATCCTGATCTTCCAAAAATTTGTATCCATTGTGTTTGTCAGCAACAGCGTCAGCAGAAACCGGTTCAAAGACAACTTCTACACCATTCAACTTGTACTGGCCGTCTTTAGTACCTTTTCTCAACTGGATCTGATAATCGTTCTGTGCATCGAACTCACGGTTAGTTACCTGAACCGGAGAAATTTCTGCACGAAGAGCAGAATGATCTTTCTTGATAACAACCCACTGGAATGCAGGGATATGGTTAAAATTCATATTCTTGATAACATCACCTCCAGTATATTCAGCTACAGAGTCTGCATCATAAATGTGAACGCCATAATATTCACCAGTTTTCACATTTTTGATCGTGTAAACACCGTCAGCGATACTTGCATAATCAGAATCAATACCGTCGGCGTAAGCCAAAAGATTTACGTGGTTTTCAACAGGTCTTCCAGCAAGCACATCGTCATCATAGAAAGTAACGACATTCTTAGCTTCGTCTACCAAAGTACAATGTGACAACACTGTAAACAGCTTCGTATTATTCTGAACACCTGGTTTAAAACCAGTTGCCATGCTACCAGAAATTCCACCATCTACACGGGCATCATCATTCAACATTGTCCAATATGTCACTTCGCTTCCTTTCTGGCTTTTCGGAGCCACGGCATTTGCCAACTCAACAAACTGAGAGAAAGATTCGACTTGCAAAGAGTCTGTCAACAGGTCCTTTGTGAATTTGAAACGGAATGCATCGTCCGGCAAATTATAGCCTAATGTATCAATCACATTATAACCATTAACCGGTGTAACCAAATTGCCTGCGGCATCTTTTTCCATGATTGCAGCCGATGTTGTCAACTGATTATACAGTTTGAAAGAAGCACCAGTACTTTCATAATAAGACGTATCAAGACGTAAATAGTTATAAGACAATTCTCCTTCGTCATTCAATTTGTTCAAAAACAGATATTCATCTTGTGCTGGTGTATATCCACCTTTTTTGTTACGCAGAACTTCATAAGGAGAAGAAGGAGTACCACTACTTCTCAGGACCTGGGCTTGATACTTATCGGCAAACGGATTTTTGTCGATATCCTCTGCAAAAGACAACTGCATGTACTTAACATCATCGCCCTTTGTGTTCAGGTCTTCAGCAGACATTACCCAAGAACCCGGAGTCAAGATCTGTAAAGCTGTACCTGATTGCAGTTTTTGTTTCGAATCTTTTGCTGCATAAATAACGTTAGTAGCAGCATCTACACGAATCACCAAAGTAGAGTCACCACCGGCAAAGTCCATAGAAACAACTTCGGAGGCTTGTAAAGAGTTAGAAACATTGTAACGGCTGTTATACCAAATCCACTGTGTCAAAGCACCACCAACTTCAGCTGCATTACCTGAAACAGCAGAAGTAGATGTACCCGTTTCTTTTACTGCATTCTTCGGATCAAAAGAAAAAGTAGCACCTGTTGCCTTGTTTGTCATAACAAAACGAGTAGCACCACCATCACCTGTCACATTAGCAGAAACCGTCCACAAAGCGGAATCAACTTTTGCCAAAGAATTCAATGAGTTTGCTGCAACCGATTTAAAAGCGAGAGTTCCATCGGCAGTTTCTGTAACGCTTACAACATTAGTTGCCCCACTTCCTACGCCTAAAGCATAATACTTGGCCTGACGAATTTCAGGTTCACTAGAAAAAACCTGAGGATTAAACGTCTGCGCAGAAGCTCCGACACCAGAAGCCAGCAGAACACCAGCTACAAGAGTAGAAAACTTTTTGTTCATAATCTAATAATTTAATTAATAATACTATATATAATGAAATTCAGTTCTATAAATCCCTCTTTGGGATCATCCTATAAAATGACTAATGAAAACGTACGTTTTTTTTAGTCATTTTGGGGGAGGGTTTAAATGGTTTGTGATAAAAAGGTGGTTTTTCGTACATGTTAAGCTATCTAATTGATAAGAAAGAATATAGAAAAAGAAAAATCTTTGAGGAAAGAATTGCAGGTTCAAAAAGTATATGTATTTTTGTAGCTGAAAAATGACGAATTTAAACGTACGTTTTTTTAGTCATTTTATTTTAGGGACCTATCTTGTTGATATAAAATTAATTACATCCCATTTTTTACCTATTTTTACCCTCATAAACATACGTACGCGTGTACCTTTCAAGATCACAAGTACACCTAATAATCAATATATTACGAAATTGCCAAACTTGCAAAAAAGAGTTTTCCCGCAAAAAAACAAAAAAACATCACCTACGAGACAATATACATATCCTCAATATACATACAATTCCTACTTTTCATACCGAGAAAGGAGATCATTCAGCATGCACAACGCAAGAAAACTTCACAGTTGACATTGTGGCAACAAAAAAGCCTCCGATGAAAAAGATCCACCGGAAGCTTCCTATTATATTATTATATAATGTATATACGAATCAGATTCTCGCAAGCGTCGTAACAATAAAGTCCCACGTACGGGCAACAGACGGAATGCTGACACGCTCGTCAGGAGAATGCGGATGCTGCAAGTCCGGACCGATAGAGATCATGTCCATATCAGGATAGGATTCCTGAATGATACCGCATTCCAGACCGGCATGCATAACCTTAGCCTCCGGCTTCTTTCCGTACAAATCCAAATAAGCTTGCTGCATGATTTTCAGGATCGGCGAATCGATATTCGGCTGCCATCCGCCGTAACCATCCGAATATTCCACCTTCGCCCCGGCTAGAGAGAAAATACTTTCCAAACTCGAACAAACAGCTTCCTTGCGGCTCTCGGACGAACTGCGAACCAAAATTTGAATCTCGATCATTTCGTTCGAGGACTTGACGATTGCCAAGTTTGTAGACGATTCGACCGTACCCGGAAAATCGACCAGCATACTGATCACACCGTTCTGGCAACCTTCTATCGCATTGATCAGATCATCCTGAATCTCTTCCGGAATCAGAGTTGCCGGCATATCGGTCATTTCGGCCGTAAAATTAATATTGTGTTCAATGCCCTTATATTCGTAGCGGTACATTTCCTGATAATCGGACACAAGCTCCCAAAGAGCTTCCACATTATCTCCAGGAATTGTTATTACGGCAAAAGCTTCACGCGGGATAGCGTTGCGCAACGAACCGCCGTCGACAGATGACAGACGAGCCCCATAATCGCGTACGGCCTCTTTCAAAAAACGGAACATCAGCTTATTCGCATTCGCACGTCCCAAATGAATATCCACACCGGAGTGACCGCCTTTCAAGCCGGTCAGGCTGATTTTCACGGCAACATCGCCCTCCGGAATATAAGTATCTTCCTTAAATTGCATGGAGACATTCAGATCGGCGCCACCAGCACAACCGACAAACAACTCGCCTTCTTCCTCTGAATCACAGTTCAACAGGATTTCCCCTTTCAGGAAACCCGGCTTCAAACCGACTGCGCCATCCATTCCCACTTCTTCGTTAATGGTAAAAAGGGCTTCCAGAGGACCGTGCGTCAATGTCTTGTCCGCCAGGACAGCCATAGCAAAAGCAGCACCCATACCGTTATCAGCACCCAATGTCGTTTCGCGTGCTTTCACCCAATCTCCATCTATATAAGCATCGATCGGATCAGTTAGAAAATCATGTTTTACCGAAGAGTTCTTCTGCGGAACCATATCGAGGTGAGACTGCATGGTCACGGTTTTGTGTCCTTCCATTCCCGGAGAAGCCGGTTTACGAATCAAAACGTTTCCCACTTCGTCCTGCAAAGTTTCCAATCCCAATCCTTTACCAAAAGCTACCATAAAACGGGTTACAGCCTCCATATGTCCGGTCGGACGGGGGATTTGCGTAAGGTCATAAAAATAACCCCAAACTGGCTGCGGAGAAAGATTTTTGATTTCTGCGGACATAAATAAAACTGCGTTTTAATTGACAATTGACAACTTAATCAATGAACAATTGACAATTAGGTTAATAATTAATGTTATATATCGAATGGACAACCGGGCATTTAATTGTCAATTGTCAATTGTCCATTGTCAATTCCTTTGTTTACAAAAGGTAGCGCCACCACACCAAACAGTCCCGTAATTCCGAGCCAGGCAGTTTGCACCGTATGCACCACCAGAGCAAAAGCCGCAGCATCGGTTTCTTTTACTCCGAAGCACATCAAAGTGGCGATCACCATAAAATGCCACGGACCAATCCCCCCCTGCACGGGTACCGCCACAGCGATACTACTCATCGTAAAAGCGATCAGACCGACCGTCACACCCAAATCACGGGTAAAATCGAAAGCATAGAAAGTGATGTAGAAATACAGGAAATATCCTGTCCAGATCAACAGGGTTTGAATAACGAAAAGACCTTTACGCTTCATCAGCCAGATGCTCTTCATTCCATCCCAGACGTTCTGCAACATCGACTTTGCTTTCTTGACCAGCGTAAAGTTACTCATATATGTGAATATAAACCAAATTCCGGCAATAAAAATTACGCCGGCCACATAAATCCATATCGAGTTGAACATGGACTGAAAACCATCCAGCAACGCAGGGTTCTTCGCAAAGAAACTATGGAAAAAATCAAAATTGAAGATAATGATGGACATTGTGATCAGCCCGACCATGATGGTATCGCTCACACGGTCGATCAGCAGCGTCCCCAACAGGCGGGTAAACGGGATCTTGTCATATTTGGTTATCATCCCGCAACGCCAGACTTCACCGACACGTGGTAGCACAAGGTTCACAGCATAATTCCCCAACACAGCATAAATCACATTGCAGGTCTTCACCTTATCACCTAACGAACGAATCAGCAGTCCCCAACGCAATCCCCGGACAATATTGGCTCCCAAGCCAAACAAAAGGGAAAAAAGAATAATCTCATAGCGGACCCCCTTACGAATCACATTCCAGATCTCGCCAATATCCATCTTACTGTATAGATACCAAAGGAGTAAACAACCGAATGCAAGCGGGAGAATTATCTTGAGAAACGTGCGTAGAATTGCTTTAAAATCCATTATACGTAGATGACTTTAAATTATTTGTTGTATTTTTGTACGCCTGCAAAGATAAGCATTATATTTAAATACGAACACATTACACCAAAGAAGTGGATGAGATTAGTTAAGCCCAAAAAAGCATTAGGACAACATTTCCTGAAAGATCTGCAAATAGCTGAGCGTATTGCAGATACATTGTCCGATTACAAGCAGTTACCTGTACTGGAAATTGGCCCAGGGATGGGCGTCCTCACCCAATTCTTACTGGAAAAAGGACACGATCTGACAGTAGTGGAGCTGGATATGGAATCGGTCGATTACCTGGAACAGAACTTTCCCGTCTTGGAAGGCAAGATTTTGGCCGAAGACTTTCTGCGTCTGGATCTCGGCAAGTTGTTTCCGGACCAGTTTTGTGTGATTGGCAATTATCCTTATAATATATCCAGTCAGATATTTTTCAAAGTGCTCGACTACAAGGAACATATTCCCTGCTGTTCGGGTATGATACAGAAAGAGGTGGCCGAACGTCTTGCTGCCGGTCCGGGTAGTAAGACATACGGCATCCTGAGCGTCCTGCTACAGGCCTGGTACGAAGTGGAATATCTGTTTACAGTCAGCGAGAATGTATTCGATCCGCCTCCAAAGGTCAAGAGTGCGGTGATACGGATGGTGCGCAATGACCGAAAATCGTTGGGATGTGACGAGAAGCTTTTCAAGACGGTTGTCAAAACCTCGTTCAACCAACGTCGCAAAACATTGCGCAACTCCATGAAACCTCTGCTGGGTAAGGATTGTCCCGATTATTCGCTCCCGATCTTTAACAAACGACCGGAACAGCTTTCCGTAGAGCAGTTCGTGGAACTGACGCTGATAACGGAGCGAAACTTAAAAGATTTATGATTTCAGATTTATGATTTATGACTTATGGAGCTTGTATTGTTTCACAAATCATAAATCATAAATCCTAAATTCTCCAAAGCATGATTGAACTGACGAAAGAATATATAGACCATCTAAAAGACATCATCACGGAGAAGGATGATGCTAAGATTAAGGAGATACTGGACGAACTGTATCCGGCGGACATAGCCGAACTGTACCAGGAGCTTGATTTGCAAGAGGCTATCTACCTCTATCTGCTGATGGATGGTGAAAAGGCAGCGGATGTTCTGATGGAACTGGATGAAGAAGACCGTCACAAGTTGCTGAAAGAACTTCCGAACGAACTGATTGCCAAACGCTTCGTGGACAATATGGAGACCGACGACGCTGTAGACCTGATGCGTGAGTTGGACGAAGATACCCAGGAAGAGATTCTTTCGCACATCGAAGACGTAGAGCAGGCGGGCGACATCGTCGACCTCTTGAAATACGATGAAGACACTGCCGGTGGATTGATGGGTACCGAAATGATCGTGGTGAACGAGAATTGGAGTATGCCCAAATGTATCGACGAGATGCGCAAGCAAGCTGAAGACATGGATGAGATCTATTACGTCTATGTAGTTGACGATGATGAGCGCCTTCGCGGAGTCCTCCCCCTGCAGAAGCTGATCACTAATCCTTCCGTCTCGAAGATCAAGCATGTGATGAAGAAAGACCCGATCTCCGTCCGCGACAGTGACAGTATCGAAGAGGTGACCGAAACGATCGAAAAATATGACCTGGTCGCCCTACCTGTTATCGACAGCATCGGGCGTCTCGTCGGACGTATCACCATCGACGATGTCATGGATGAAGTCCGCGAACAGCACGAACGTGACTACCAGTTGGCATCCGGTATCTCGCAGGATGTGGAAACTTCGGATAATGTCTTCACCCAAACGGCCGCCCGCCTTCCTTGGCTCCTGATCGGTATGATAGGCGGAATAGGGAACTCTCTGATCTTAGGTAATTTTGAAGGAAATTTTGCCGTCAACCCCAAGATGGCGCTGTTTATTCCGTTGATTGGAGGAACAGGTGGAAATGTCGGCATCCAGTCTTCCGCCATCGTGGTACAAGGCCTGGCCAACAACAGTTTGAAGGAAGGAAACATTCTGCCTCAGATCTTGAAAGAGTCTGTCGTTTCACTGATTAACGCCAGCATCATCAGTTTAGTCGTATTTATCTATAATTTCTTTATGTTAGGCGACAGAGGCATCACCGCTTCGGTTTCCTTAAGCTTGTTTGCGGTCGTGATGTTCGCCAGTGTCTTCGGAACACTGGTCCCCATGACTCTCGATAAACTGAAGATCGACCCTGCTTTGGCCACCGGACCGTTTATCACCATCACAAACGATATTATAGGTATGATGATCTACATGTTCATTACGTCTGCACTGGCTGGATAAGCAAATGTAAAATTCACTGAAAAACAAATCATAAAAAGAGGCTTAAGACGAATTGACACCTTAAGCCTCCGATTAATATTACTTTAATACGAATTATCACATTTCATATTACCAACCTATTGGTTGCCCAATGTTCGGATTTGCCGTCACCTCGCTCTGAGGTAAAGGCCAAGAGTCATTCTTCGGGAAAACACAATTACGATTTTCTATCGTAATAAAAGCATCCGTATTAGGATTATAAGCACCATAAATTGGACCATTCATCGTTTCTTGCCCAATTCCCCATCGGCGAATATCATGATAACGCTTTCCTTCAAATGCCAACTCTACACGACGCTCACGCCGATAAAGTTCACGAACTTTTTCTTGTGTATTATAAACAGATTTATCCATATTTGGCATACCTGCACGATTACGAATCATATTAAGATATTTCTCCACATCCGGATTTTTCCAATCTCCCAATTCAACCAAACATTCGACATAATCCAATAATACCTCCGCATAGCGATATAATACATAGTCCAAACTTCCACGTCCAGAAGCACGATCTTGTTCACTTAACCATTTTTTAAGCATATAACCAGAACGTACTGCTCCCGTTTTACTAAAATAATCACTGGACGATTCATTAAAGGGTTCATATTTATAATTAGAAATAGAGGTGCTATCTCCTGGAACTACAACCGTACAATACAATCTAGGATCTCTATCCATGTAAAAAGGATTCTTCTCCAATTTTAATCTCTCTTCAGGAGATAAGGAAGTCAAAGGCTTTCCATCAGCTGTTTCAAATTCATCTACTAACGATTTCAAAACAGCACAGGTTCCTTGTCCACCCAAAATAGTGCCCATACATCGAAACCAAAATTCTTTTAAACCGTCATTTGTAAAAATTATTCGTTCCTTATTCTGCTCACCTGTATAATTAAATAAATCACGGAAATTTTTACCAGGATCATCATCTGTTGCTGTCGTATAATAAAGTTCGAAAGCACCAGAATCAATCAATTTTTTTGCAGCTTCTTTTGCTACATCATATCGCTTAAACTGCAAATTTAAATCCATTTTTAAAGCCAAAGCCGAGGAACGAGACATACGCGATCTATTTCCTTCATCCCATAAAAAAGGACAAATTTCATCATCTGTAATAGATATAACATCATCTAAATCTTTATTAATAAATTCAAGACATTCTTCCACAGAGTTTCTTTTTTGATAAATATCTTCACCTGATAAAGCTGTAGATACAATAGGAATACCATCATTCCGTCCATACCACAACAACAATTGCATATGATACCAAGCTCTCCAAACTTTTACATCGGCAATCATCCTCTGTCGTTCTTTCTCTATCGTAAAATAAGCATCATTTACATGTTCAAGAAAACGATTGCAGCGTCGAATATAAATGTAATAATATTCCCAAATACTAGATATATATCCCCCCGAGGTTGGAGTGAGCGAGCCATTGCCCATGTTAATAACTTGTTGTTGGAAATTAGACAAGAAATACTCATTATCAGTATTTCCTTCCAAATGGAGCAAAGCCATATTGGGAGCCGTATAATGATAAGTACCATGAGGCCAAGATCGACATTGTCCCAAAGCACTTTCACACTCATTCATTGTCTTCCAAAAATCATCATCTGTAACACCTTTTGGATTATCTCTTGTTAAAAAGTCATCACAACTTGTTGTTCCCAATAAAATCAAAGAGGCCATACCCCAGATTTTCATTTTATTTATAACTTTCATCTGTGTCTAATTTTAATATATTCTACAATCAGAAATTTAAACTAACTCCAACAGAATATGTTTTTACCAACGGATAAGAACTTTTCTGCCCTCGACTTTCAGGATCTACCAAATTCTCTTTTGAAAACGTAAACGGATTTTGAACATTCGCATATACACGTATACCAGAAATGCCTATCTTTTTCAATCCCATTTGATCAAACATATATCCCAATTGAATATATTTCACACGGCAATAACTAGCATCGAAATGCCAGAAATCAGAAGTATGATTATTATTACCATAAGTTGAATTTGGAGCCATACGGGGATAACGAGCATCGATATTACTCGGAGTCCAATAATCCATCTGAATAGCTAAAGGCGTCTGACCATCTCCACCAGTATTCAATCCAAACGAATATGGTTCAGAATAATAGGCATCTACTCCTTGAACACCTTGAAACAGAACTTCTAGATTCCACTTCTTAAAATTCAAAGACAGATTTGCAAAATAATTCAACGAAGGTTGTTCGTCACCACGAATTACACGATCTTCAGTCGTAATTTTACCATCTCCATTGTTATCAAGATAATGGATATCACCCGGCTTCTGTCCGTCAAAAACAACAATTCCTTCTTTTGGCACAAGATCGCCATTTGTATCTATAACAAAATCATCCTCTTGTAATAATCCTTGAGTCGGATAAACATAAAAACTATTTAATGCATAACCTTCTTTATGTATTTTACTTCCATTATCATACGGACCACCAAAAAGTTCTTCTATCTTATTTTCATTATGGGATAACCCTCCGTGAATGCTAAAACTAAAGTCTTTCGTTACTTGAGTACCATAAACAAAGTCAAGCTCCCACCCTCTATTCCTCAACGAACCTGAGTTAAGATATGTTTTCTTTGTTCCACCAATATAAGAAATCGGAGGCTCTAGAATCAAATCAGTTGTCAATTTATTGTAATAATCAAACGTAATAGACAAATCTTTAAATAAACGAATATCTGTTCCCACATCTAACATCTTAACAGTCTCCCACGTCAGATTCGGATTTCCGAAAGAAGACTCATTACCATTACTCGCATCAATCATGGATTGATATTTATACAAGCCAATGTTTTCATTTCCCAATAAACCATAAGAAGCTCTTAGCTTAAACTCATTCAGAAATTTTCTCGTTGGTTCCATGAATTTTTCCTCATGAACATTCCATCCTCCTCCAACAGAAGGAAAAACCCCGAATTTGTGTCCAGGTCCAAAGCGAGACGATCCATCACGACGTACAGTTGCCTCTAATAGATAACGACTATTAAACGTATAATTAGCCTTTGCAAATAAAGAAACCATCGACCATTGATCCCAGTCATCTTTATTTGTCAGTTCTTGATTATATCCTCCGATCGCAAACAAACGGTGTTTATCTCTCTCGAACGTATACTCTAGCGTCCCACCAAGATAATAATAGCTCGAGCGGTTTTGCCCACTCTTATCTATAGCATCCCAAGTTTCTAACAAAGAATTACTACTATAATCAAAAAAGTTGTACGCCTTACGCTTTCGAGTATTCGTCGAACTTGTCACTTGATAAGAGTAACGAGCACGTGCAATCAGATGTGGAATAATTTCCCAACGCGGAGAAATATTGATATTAATATTATCCGATAATAATTGATACTTTCCTCCCTGATCCATCATCGCAGCAGGATTTCTTTGCTCAGGCCTGTTACCATAATAAATAATATCACTTCCTTCCTTCAGCGGGTAACGAGCAACAGTATTAGGTGGTGTCGCATACATCCAATCAATAATACTACTTGTATAAGCACCATCCCTATACATAGGCTCTGTTCTTTTCGTCCGATAAGAATTGAAATCCATATCTACAGACAAATTATCCAACAAATTGACCGTCGTATTGGCACGGATATTCAATCGATCTGCATTTGCTTTATCTATCAATCCCTCATTATTCAAATAATTGACAGTTAAAGCAAAACGAGCTAAATTACTACCTCCTGAGACTCCTACAGAATGACTTTGTACCATTCCGTTTTTGAATAAAAAATCAGACCAACTATTATCTGGATATTTATATGGATCCACATGATTACGAGTATTTTCTATATCTGATTGAGAATAAACAGCATCACCTCCAATATTTTGATTGGCAGAATTAACCATTTCCATATAACCAGCAGCATCTACAAAATCTGGCAGATAAGTTGGTTGCTGTATACCCACATATCCATTATAAGATATATTTATTTTTCCTGGCATCCCACGACGAGTCTTAACAACAATAACACCATTGGCCGCGCGAGCACCATAAATAGCCGAAGCAGCAGCATCCTTCAAGACTGTTACACTTTCAATTGTATTTGGATCCAATTGATTCATATCCATAGGAATACCGTCAACCAATACCAACGGATCATTATTCGTAATCAACGATGAAATACCACGAATCTTAATTGTAGCTGCATCCGCTCCTGGTAAACCGGAACTTTGTGTCACATTTAATCCAGTTATTCCTCCTTGCAATGATTGAGAAAGAGAAGTAATTGGCTTAGTTGACAAGTTTTTAGTAACATCTAGAGTAGAGACAGCAGAAACGGAGTTTACTCTTTTCTCTTCAGAAATACCAGTCACCACAATCTCATCCAATTCTTCGGAGTCCGCAGTCAAAGAAACTGTCAGATTACTAATAGAACGAGAAACAACATATTCGTAATCCTTAAACCCTAAATATCTAAAAATCAACACATCTCCTTTCTTTGCTTTTATGCTAAAATATCCATTCCCATCACTCACTGTTCCCAAAGATGTTCCTTTAATCAAAATATTTACACCTGGTAAAGGATATGGAGGTTCTGTATTTTCAAGAACCTGTCCTTGTATAGTCCAATTTCTATCGTCAGCAATATTGCTGACGATATCCGATACATCGGATATCTCTTTTCGGGCGATTGCGATATAATCCTCAATTTGTTTAAAAGAATAACCGTCGCCCAATACAGAGCGTAATGCTGTCAAAATATCAGAAGTCTGGATATCCACCGATACCACCCGGTCCTTTTGAAGTTCATCACTACTATAGGCTATTTTCACACCCGATTGTTTCATAATAGCATCCAGAACTTGCTCCAAACGGGCGTCTTTAAAAGATAAATTCAACGTGTACTTTTGCTCTAAAAGAGTTGTTGATGCCGAAATATCCGGCGAAATACTTAATAAATTGATGAGTAAAAATAAAAATAACGAGTGCTTTAAGACTTTTTGTGCATACACAAAAGCCCCATGTCTGCTTTTTTCCATAAATTTGTATTTTACAGGTTTAAACTGAGTTATAAAAATGTTTAGTAATCTGTTACGGGAGACAGTATCTGGTACATACTGTCTCCTTTTTGTGTTTTCATGATATCTAAGTCATCATACCTCCTCTCTTCTTTGTTTAACATAAATGATATTTCCTTGGCTTCGTTCCAATTTTACATCCGACGTAAAACTGATCAACTCCAATAATTGCTCCAGACTGATTTTCCGGTCTATGACCAAAGAAAAACGCTTATCTTTCAACTGTTCATTTTGATACCGGACGGTAAAATCATACCAATGCAACAACTTATTAAAGATTTCCTCTAACGCGGCATCTTTGAAAATATATTCTCCTTTTACCCAAGATGTATATAAATCCGTGTCTACAACCCGTATCCCGGACTTACGGCTTTCCTTATTATAACAGAACTGCTCGGAGGGGACAATCCGGAATTCTTCGCCACCATTCGCTTTTACAGCCACAGAACCTCCTACCAGTGTGACACGAGCCATTTGCTCGGACTGATAAGCCGAGACATTGAAAGAGGTTCCCAAAACCTGGACTGCGACTTCATCTGTCCTCACCACAAAAGGACAGTCCGGATTCTTAGCCACATCGAAGAACGCCTCTCCTTTCAACCGGACCTCGCGCATTTCTCCTGCAAAGCGAGTCGGATAAGATAACTCTGATTCAGCATTCAGCCAAACGTGTGTTCCATCTGCCAACTCCAGTTCGTAAGCATTCCCTTTCGGTATCACCAAGTGATTCCAAGACAGCTTTTCTTCATCTGAAGGTTGCTCCCGGTCCGACTCATACGAAAGTTGTCCAACCAGATTATTCCGAATCACCATATTGCCCTGCTGAATCGAAAAACTATCCTGCTTCAACGGAATCCGTTCCCCATTATCCAACAGTAAAGTCGGTTGATTTATGTTTTTCAATACATCTGCCTCAGCAGTCCAATCCGGCTCCGCAGGTCTGTTCATAAAATAGAGCCCTATAGAAAACGCAATAGCGACCAAGGCCGCATAAGGCAACCAAGTTTTTAAGTTAAACTTTTTCTTCTTCTCTACAGTTTGGTTGCGTACCCTCATCCAAGCCTGTTCAACATCATATTCAGAATCATCCTGCTTTCCGACAGTCTCGAAACTGCGATATAGTTCACCCACTTGCTCGAACTGCTTTCTGTTGGCTTCCGAACAAGCAAGCCATTCATTCAACAGGCGATGCTCGTCTTCGGTCGCATCTTCGGACAGGACAGACAACATGATCTCATATATCGTTTCAGACTTCATTTGCAATACCTTTTATTATATGACAACAGTGGGCAGGAAAATGGGTAGGAAAAAATAAACTTTTTTCATGTATCTATGACAAATTCAGTCTGCATGTAATTTGTTTCCGGCAATGCCGAACATATATTCGTATATCTTCGACAATGTCGAACAGCTACACGACAACGTCAAAAACAGGTTTCATTAGCATAAAAAGCAAGACTGTTCCTTGTAAATCAATCAATTCTTCCCGCATAATTCGAAAAGCTTCTCCCAAATGATACTTGACAGTATTGACCGATATTCCGGACACTTCTGCTATTTCTTTATATTTCAATCCTTTTATACATTTAAGAAGAAATACTTGTTTACATTTAGAGGGTAGTTTACGAAGAGCCTCCCGCACTTCTTGTTTATACCGGAAATCATTCTCCTCTTCAGCTTGTCCATTCCACTCTTCTACAAGCGAGGCCAGAAAACTTTCTTTCGATAATTCAGCTTTATAGTAATTCAAGCAGCGGTTATAGACAGAGCGATAAGCATAAGGCAAAAAGTTATCCCCGTTGATCGTCAAACCGTCTTTTTCCCAAACGGCAATAAAAAAGCTTTGGACAATATCTTCTACAATTTGTTTATCTGACAAATAACGGGATGCATAGCGGCACAACTCCGCATAATACATCCGAAATAATTGCTCAAAAAGTAGTTCATTGACCATTTTTCCATTCAATTTTTCAATCTTATATGATAACTTAGAAGTACAAATATACGGAAAAACAAGAAACAGGAGTGAAAACCATAGTAATCCATAGGGTAACCTCATCAAAATTCGGGAACCGTATGAAATATACCAAAGAAAAAACAGGACCTTATCATACAGGTTTTTCTCATTTCCTCTGTCACTGTATCACTGATTTCTTTCTATCAGTTGATATTCAAATTGTTTCATTAGTGATATATGCCCGTTTTCTCTATCACTGCCCTATCACTGACAATCCCCTGTCTCCCATCCTTGCAAATCACTCGATTATTTTATGCAAAAACGGGTGTAAAATAGGTAAAACCGGGTGTTTTTTATTGTTCAGCACGGCACTTTAGTTGCCGGACACCCCCATGTTGCCCCCTCTTACACCCGGGTGTAGAGGGGCGATACATCCGGGTGTAAAGGATGGTAACATGGGGGTGTTTACGGAATTATGTACTTGTCTTTACTAAAAAAAGAGAGGGCTTTTGTGGAATGAAGAACCGTATTTCGTCGATTTACTACCTGTCACATTCGTTTTTACATTTGTTTATTCGACTCTTTTATATGCTCTTTCAAAAACAAAAAGAGGATAGCACACTGATTCTTAATCATATATCAAAAGCTCCATATTTCAGAAGTGATAGAGGAGTGATAGAGGAAAACGTCCTGTATCACTGCCTCTGACGCTTGAATATGAATAGCTACAACCTTCGTAGTGATAGAGTGATAGAGGATTTGCAGAAAACTTTGTGTGCGGATCACGCCCTTGGAAAATTTTGATGCGGTTACCTTGAGCCATCCATAATGCTTTTGTTAAAATCGAAATTAAATTATATGTTGTAGAACATATTTCTTACAAAGATGTTATCTTTGCAGCGGTTATCTAAAAGACAGTAAGAATATGCTAATAGAAGCATTTTACATCCTCTTCTTCTATTTTACAGGAGAGTTTATCAGTTATTTTATCGACGGGTTTATCCCAGGTAGCGTAATTGGAATGGTGCTGTTATTCCTGGCACTGGCATTCAAAGTCGTCAAGCCGAACAAAGTGAAGAAGCTCTCCACGCTTCTGACCGAAAACATGGGGTTGTTTTTCCTGCCGGCGGGTGTGGGATTAATGAATTCGCTCGGTATCATTTCCCAGTATTGGGTTGTGATCGTAACAGCCTCCGTTGTCAGCACCATACTCGTAATTGCCAGCGTAGCACTCATCCAGCAAAAATTAGGAAAGGAAACGGACGAAAATGAATAACCTGGCACAATCGGAAGTATTTTCACTGACTCTGGTAATCGGTACTTATCTGGCTTCTTTGGCTTTGTACAGAAAGACGCGTATCAGCCTGCTGCATCCGCTTATTACCTCCATATTTGTTATTATCGTTGTCTTGAAAACGATGGATATCGAATACGAATCGTTTCAGAAAGGCAGCCACCTGATCCATTTCCTGTTGGGGCCGTCGGTCGTGGCGTTAGGATATGTATTGTATGAGCAGATCCAATACCTGAAAGGAAATGTGATTTCGATCCTGACGTCCGTCTTTGTCGGAGCGATTGTCGGGATTGTCAGCGTTATAGCGATCGGCGAACTGATGGGAGCAGATGCCGCGTTGGTCGCCACGCTCGAACCCAAGTCGGTCACGACACCGATTGCGATGGGCATTGCCGAGAAGTCAGGCGGCATTCCTTCTCTGACAGCCGTCATCGTAGTGGCGGTCGGAATATTCGGCAGTATTGTCGGGCCGTTCGTGATGAAAGTGTTAGGCATCGAAAGCCGCATAGCCAAAGGGTTGGCATTGGGCGCCTCTTCGCACGGGGTAGGTACTTCCGTTGCGATTCAGATCGGTGCGGTGGAAGGAGCTTTGAGCGGACTTGCCATCGGCCTGATGGGGATCATGACGGCTATCCTCGTTCCGGTTATCAGCTTTATTATCTCGCTTTTTTAACTTCCCGTTATCCCGGACTTGATCCGGGATCGTATTTAGCCCTTATACCCCCTCTGCATATCAAACTGATTTGCAACCTATTTCCAAATAAAATTACAGAAGTTTATTGTTACTTTAAGAGGAAAACACTACTTTTGCACCCGAAATCCATCACGAGATAAATTAACAATATAATATAAAGAACATTAGTATGATTAATTCACAGGACATCAAGAAAGGAACATGTATCCGTTTGGACGGTAAACTCTATTTCTGCGTCGATTTTCTTCATGTAAAACCGGGAAAAGGTAACACGATTATGCGTACAACCCTGAAAGACGTTGTAAAAGGCGGTCAGATCGAACGTCGTTTCAACATCGGTGAAAAACTGGAAGACGTACGCGTAGAACGTCGCCCGTACCAATATACATATCAGGAAGGCGAACACTATCATTTCATGAATCAGGAAACTTTCGACGATATCATCATCGACAAAAACCTGATCAACGGTGTGGACTTCATGATCGAAGGCCAGATTGTGGAAGTTGTTTCAGACGCTTCAACAGAAACTGTTCTGTTCGCAGATATGCCTGTAAAAGTACAGTTGAAAGTAACTTATACGGAACCGGGTATCAAAGGTGATACAGCAACCAACACTTTGAAACCTGCAACAGTAGAATCAGGTGCTGAAGTACGCGTTCCGTTGTTCATTGAAGAAGGTGAAATCATCGAAATCAATACACAGGACGGTTCTTACGTAGGACGTATCCGGTAAAATATATGATTTATGATTTATGATTTATACGTTGACAAGATAAATCATAAATCATAAATCTAAAATCATCCAAAACTTTCTTGCTATGAAAATAAAAGAATGGGCAGAAGAAGACCGCCCACGCGAAAAAATGTTATTGAAAGGTATTGCTTCCCTCAGCGATGCCGAATTACTGGCCATTCTGATCGGCTCCGGCAACAGCCGGGAAACTGCCGTCCAACTGTCACAACGTATTTTAAATTCCGTCAATAATAACCTGAATGCTTTAGGCAAATTATCCGTCAAAGAACTGATGTTTAAGTTTAAAGGCATTGGCAAAGTCAAAGCTATCACAATCAATGCAGCCCTCGAACTTGGGAAACGACGTGGCAACAGCGATCCGGTTCAACGTCCCGTTATCCACTCCAGCAGCGATGTTTACCGGATTTTCTATCCCCTGCTCTGCGATCTTCCCCACGAAGAATTATGGATCGCACTCACGAACCGTTCTTCCCTGGTGATCGAAAAGGTCAAGATTAGCCAAGGCGGGATAAGCGAGACATCAGCCGACCTGCGCATCATTCTGAAAGCCGCGATCAATGCCCTTGCGGTAGGCATCATCCTCTGTCATAACCACCCTTCGGGCAATCCCCGCCCCAGCCGGCAGGACGACCTGCTGACACAACACCTTCGGGACGCTGCCCGCTTACTCGAAATACAACTGTTAGACCATATTGTCCTGGCCGACGGCAGCTACTACAGTTATTCGGACGAAGGAACCCTGTGAGATAAAGCTATGCTTTACGAAGGGTAACTCTATGCATTAGCCATCGTAAAGCTATGGGTTACGAAGCAGAAGCCACCCTTTCCTGTTATTAATTGTCAATTGTCAATTGTCAATTGTCAATTAATTCGTACGTTTGTATTCAAATTAAAGAAATATGAACAACGAATTCCTCCAAACAGAAGAAGCGATTGTCGCCATGCTTAAAACCGTATACGACCCGGAAATCCCGGTTAACGTCTACGATCTTGGCCTGATCTATAACATAGAGGTAGACGATGAGAAGAACGTTCGCATCGACATGACCCTCACCGCCCCCAACTGTCCTGCCGCCGATTTCATTCTGGAAGATGTCCGGATGAAGATAGAATCTGTCGACGACGTGAACAACGTGGAAGTAAACCTCGTGTTCGAACCTGAATGGGATAAGGACATGATGTCCGAAGAGGCCAAACTTGAATTAGGTTTTTTATAGAGACATGGATTCCCTTCGAAAGAAAATATATTTTGCATCGGACGCCCATCTGGGTGCCCGCTTCCATAAAGACCCGCTTGCCGTCGAAAAGAGACTGGTACGCTGGCTGGACAGCATCAAAGACGAGGCAATGGCTATTTATTTCCTAGGGGATATGTTCGACTATTGGTATGAATATAAATACGTCGTACCGAAAGGCTTTGTCCGTTTCCTTGGTAAATTGGCGGAACTATCCGATAATGGAGTGGAAATCCATATATTTATCGGCAATCACGACATCTGGATGTTCGACTATCTGCCAAAGGAGATAGGTGCGATCATCCACCGGGATGTGCTCACTGTAGACCTTTTAGGCAAACGGTTCTTCCTCGGACATGGCGACGAGGTAGACTATAGAAGCAAGGCATTCCGTTTCCTTCGCACCCTTTTCCGTAATAAATTCTGCCAATGGCTGTATGCGGGCATCCATCCCCGCTGGACGTTCGGCTTCGCTCTCGGCTGGTCGCTCAGCAGTCGTAAAAGCGGATTAAAAAAACATAAGACAAGGGAAGCAGCCGAATACCAGGGCGAAGACCACGAGTATATGGCCCTCTTTGCAAAAGAATACCTCAAGACACACCCGGATATCAACTTCTTTATCTTCGGACACCGCCATATCATGCTCGACTTGATGCTTTCACGTACCGCGCGCCTACTGATCGCGGGTGACTGGATGCAATATTTCTCCTATATCGTCTGGGACGGGGAAATGCTGTATATGGAGCAGTTCGAAACAGAGTAAGAAGAGAATTAGTTTTTACTAATATTTATCGTTACATTTGTATAATCATACTAAATAGAAAGACGATGCAAACTGAACTCTCCAATATAAGCAAAATCAAGCATGCTTCACTTCAATAGAAATTGGTGGCTTAACAGTCATTACCGGAATTAACGATTCTGGTAAAAGTACGGCAGGTAAAGCTTTGTTCTGTGCAATCAAAGCTCTATCAAGCAGTGAAGGAGATTCTTTTGAGTACAAAACCCGTATCGTTCGAGAATGTATTAATACCCATCTTAAATCAAACAACGGAACAGCATTAATAAACGATGCATTCCAAAGAGCCATTGATTCCGAATTTATTCAGAACATTTGCACAGAAGGGGCGGAACAGTCATCTGTCATATTATCCGATGAGACAGGACAATGTCTTTTTACAATTCAAGACAATCAGGTTGTCAGATCTTTTAAAGATGAAAGTTTCTATCTACCCCTTGTTTATTGTAAAGATTTTGACCGTTTCATTTTATAAAAAAAGACCGCCCCAACCGGTGTCGGGGCTGTCTAAACACTAATCCTAATGTTTTGTAAGCTGTGAGGATTAGAATAATTATTATTTACCTAATATATCCATTGTATCGGCAGCGATCATATATTCTTCGTCTGTCGGAACCACAATGATCGTAACCTTGCTGTCCGGTGTGCTGATGACCATTTCTTCACCACGCATACCTTCATTCTTTTCAACGTCAATCTTCATGCCCATGTATTCCATGTTTTCACAAACGACACGACGTGTCGCCCACTGGTTTTCACCGACACCACCGGTCCAAACCAAGATATCGCAACCACCCATGGCAGCAGCGTAAGCACCGATATATTTCTTGATGCGGTAGTTGTAAACATCCAAAACCATAGTAGCACGTTCATCGCCTGCCTCTACGGCTGCTTCCAAATCACGCATATCGGAGGAACCACCGACCAAGCCGGCAACCCCACTCTTCTTGTTGATCAAGTCTGATAAACCATGACCATCCAATCCTTCTTTTTCCATGATAAAGGAAAGAGCACCGGCGTCTACGTCACCGCAACGAGTACCCATCAGCAGACCTTCAACCGGAGTCAGCCCCATAGAAGTATCAACACATTTGCCATGATCTACGGCAGCGATGGAACCACCGTTGCCTACATGAGCCGTAATAATCTTCTGTTCTTCATAAGGAACGCCCAGGATTTCGCAAGCGCGACGGGAAACATAGCGGTGGCTTGTTCCATGGAAACCGTAACGGCGCACACCGTATTTCGTATACATCTCGTAAGGCAAACCGTACATATAAGCCTTAGCCGGCATTGTCTGGTGGAAAGCCGTATCGAATACTGCTACCTGGGGAATACCCGGAATCAACGCTTCCATAGCATCGATCCCCTTCAGGTTAGCCGGGTTATGCAACGGAGCCAGATCCGAACATTCGATTACCTTGTTGATCACATCCCGGTCGATCTTCACGCTGGAAGCGAACTTTTCACCTCCATGTACCACACGGTGGCCGACAGCGTCGATTTCGTTATATTCCTTGATGCAGCCGTATGTCTTGTCAGTCAGAATACTCAGGATAAATTCGATACCTTCCTTGTGGCCGGGTATTTCTTTTTCCAAAACAACTTTCTTACCGTCTTTGTCGGTCAGTTTCAGGAATGCACCGGGCAGACCGATCTTTTCGATACCACCCTGTGCCATTACTTCACCGGATGTCATATCGAACAATTTATATTTAATAGAACTACTACCGCAGTTTAATACTAATACTTTCATGATTTAATGATTTATGAGTTGGGATTTTAGGAATTTATGAATTATGATTTATCATCGTCACATAAATCATAATTCATAAATCAAATTATTTATTCGCTTTCAAACCTATCGACTGGTTACATGCAATCGCAACCATCTTATAGATATCGTCAACAGAGCAACCGCGAGACAGGTCGTTAACCGGAGCAGCCATACCCTGCAGGATAGGACCTACAGCTTCTGCACCTCCTAAACGCTGAACCAGCTTATAAGCGATATTGCCCACTTCCAGAGTCGGGAATACCAAAACGTTAGCCTGTCCGGCAACATCGCTGCCCGGAGCCTTCAATGAAGCGACCTTTTCAACCAAAGCGGCATCGGCCTGCAATTCTCCGTCAACCTTCAGGTCGGGAGCCATTTCTTTTGCCAGACGGGTAGCTTCGACAACCTTGTCGACCATCTCGTGAGAGGCACTGCCTTTCGTAGAGAAACTCAGCATGGCGACACGCGGTTCCATTCCTACGATATCGCGGGCTGTAGCAGCTGTAGCAATAGCGATACTTGCCAATTCTGGTGCTGTCGGATTCGGCATTACGGCACAATCGGCAAATACCAAAATGCCTTCTTTACCATACTGGGGAGTCTTTGTAAACATCAGGAACGCACCTGAAACGCAACTCATACCCGGAGCAGTCTTGATAATCTGCAAAGCGGGACGCAACACATTGCCGGTCGTGTTCTGTGCACCAGCGATTTCACCGTCGGCATCACCGGATTTAATCATCAGGCAGGCAAGAAACAAAGGATCTTCTACTAAAACGGCAGCCTTTTCGGGAGTCATACCCTTTTTCTGGCGCAGCTGGAAAAGCAGGTCTGCGTAAGCGGCTTTCTTTTCGTGATTCTTCGGATCGATAATAGTAGTTTGTCCGATGTGGTTCAACCCGTACTGAGCAGCCAGGCTGTTGATTTCAGCGGGGTTGCCAATCAGGATAATGTCTGCAACTTCGTCGGCCACTAAACGGTCGGCAGCTTTCAATGTTCTTTCTTCTGTTCCTTCAGGAAGAACGATACGCTGTTTGTTTGCTTTAGCGCGTGCAATAATCTCTTGCATTAAGTCCATAGCGGAAGATCTGTTTTTATTATATTGTTAGTTAGATATCACAATAATCGGGTACAAAAGTAGGCAAAATGCAATATAGAGTTTGCAAAATCAGTAAAAGATTTACATGCAGACCTATCAGTTTCAGAACATTTAACAATAATTTGTTACTTCCTTCTCCCCTGACAGGATTTGTTGCAAATCCTCTGCCGTAACGTTCACTTCTATTTTACCATTATGAGCGACCGATATCTTCCCACGTTCTTCCGAAACGATGATTACCAGTGCATCCGTTTCGAGCGACATTCCCAAGCCGGAACGATGGCGTAATCCCATATCTTTCGGCAAATTAGCGTTTTGGGCAACCGGAAGAATACAGCCGGCAGCCTTGATACGATTGTCCGCAATGATCATGGCGCCATCATGCAAAGGACTGTTTTTGAAGAATATATTTTCGATCAGGCGGGCATTGACATCAGCATTGAACATTTCACCGGTATGCTCATAAACGGTCAGATCGACATCCTGCTGGATGCATATCAGTGCTCCCGTCTTTTTCTTCGCCATATTCATGCAGGCCAGGACAACCGGGGCAATAAACTTCCCTTCGTTCTCCTTGTCATGGTTCTTCTTCGAAAATATTTTTCCCAGGAACTTCCATCCCCTGTGCGAACCAAGTGCCACCAGAAAACGACGTATCTCATCCTGAAACAAAATCACCAGTACAAGGAAACCGACACTGATAAACTTGTCGAGTATCGCTCCCATCAAACGCATCTCCAACACTTGGGAAACCAGAATCCAGACAATAATAAACGACACTACTCCACTAAAGATAGCCAGAGTTCCGGAATTCTTCATCAGCTTATATGTCTGGTACAAGAAGAAGGCTACCAATAAAACATCAATCAGGTCTTTTATTCCGAAATTCATCCACATAATATTAACAGTTGAAAGTTGAAAGTTGAAAATTGAAAGTTTTCGAAACGAGTTTGACTGCTTCTACTGCGGCTTTTACGTCGTGGACACGAAGGATATCCGTCCCATTCAACAAAGCAATCGTGTTCAGGACTGTCGTTCCATTCAGGCTGTCGGCTGGTGTTCCACCCAGATATTTATAAATCATGCTCTTGCGGGAAACACCGACGAGCAAAGGTAAACCGAAATCCTTAAACTCACGCAGATGTCCCATTAACGTATAATTCTGGTCTACCGTCTTACTGAAACCGAAACCGGGATCCAATATAATATCGTTCACTCCCAACAAACGGAGCTGTCGGACTTTCCGGGCAAAATAGAGCATAATCTCCTCCATTATATCTGCATAATCGGTATGTTGCTGCATCGTCTGAGGAGTTCCACGCATATGCATCATTATATAAGGTACATGCAAACGGGCGACCGTCTCAAACATTCCAGCATCCAACTCTCCTCCCGAAATATCGTTGATTATCGCGACGCCGTATTCTTCGACGCAACGACGTGCCACATCCGCCCGGAATGTATCGACAGACAGGGTCACATCCGGATAATGCGTATTCAGTATTTTCAAGGCAAAAGCCAGACGTTTCATCTCCTCTTCCGGTGAGACCTCTGCGGCATCGGGGCGGGAAGAATAACCTCCGAGGTCGATGATCCGTCCTCCCTCGGATAAAATTGCCTGTATGCGTTCCTCAATTGCAACTTCCGTCTGCTTCCTACTATCGGCATAAAAAGAGTCGGGAGTGACATTCAGAATCCCCATCACCAGCGGAGTATCGAGTGAGGTAAGCGTTCCTCTAATATTGAGCGTTTTATGTAACATTCTTATTTTTCTTTCCGACAAAGATAAAGGTAAATACATTAAATCACTACATTTGCGCAAAATAACTCTCATAGAAATTATAAAGGGAAAAAGACTATGACTATTCCTGAACTATATGAATTGTTTATACACAATCCGAAAGTGACAACCGACAGCCGAAACTGCCCTCGCGGTTCGATTTTCTTTGCCTTGAAAGGGGATAAATTCGATGGTAACCAATATGCAGAAAAGGCGCTGGCATCCGGTTGCGTGTATGCGGTAATCGACAATCCGGATTATTTTATAGGAGAACGCACAATCCTTGTGGACAACGTGCTGACGACCTTGCAGCAATTAGCGCACCGCCACCGTAAAGTGATCGGCTGTCCGATTATCGGTATCACCGGAACAAACGGAAAGACAACGACCAAGGAACTGCTGGCTTCCGTCCTGTCTACCAAATACAACCTTCTCTACACCGAAGGCAACCTGAACAACCATATCGGCGTACCTCTCACCTTGCTCCGCCTGACACACGACCACGAAATGGCCGTGATCGAAATGGGAGCCAGCCATCCGGGCGATATCAAAGAGTTGGTCGACATAGCACAGCCAAACTACGGGATTATCACCAATGTCGGGCGTGCCCATCTGGAAGGTTTCGGCTCATTCGAAGGTGTGATCAAAACAAAGGGTGAATTATACGACTATATGCGCCGCACGAAAGGTAAGATATTCATCAATCAGGATAATAAATATCTGAAAGAGATCGCCAATGGAATCGAACAGGTCACATACGGTTCCGATGAAACGGCTTTTGCCTGGGGATGTGTAGTCAGCTGTAATCCCTACCTGACTTTCGAATGGAAACAACAGGGCAAAATCCACACAGTGGAAACCCATCTGATCGGTAACTACAATCTGGACAATGCCTTAGTTGCCGTTGCTGTTGGCCGTTTCTTCAAGATTCCGGCAGAACGCATCAGCCGTGCCATTGCCGCTTACGAGCCGACTAACAACCGTTCACAACTGAAAAAGACTGAAAATAACGAACTGATCATCGATGCCTACAACGCAAATCCGAGCAGCATGAAAGTCGCTTTAGACAATTTCGCCACAATGCCTGTCTCGCCCAAAGCTCTCATCTTAGGCGACATGCGCGAATTAGGTCCTACAAGCGACGAACTCCATACCGAAGTCGTAGCCCGGATCAAGGAAGGTAATTACGATAAAGTATTTCTGTGCGGCGAACATTTCCAAAAAGCCGCCGGAAAAGACTTCACCACCTATGCCACAACAGAGGAGCTGATCGAAGCCTTGCGCAAAAATCCCTTGGAAGGATATCATGTGCTGATAAAGGGATCGCACGGGATGGCACTGGAGAGGGTGGTAGAGGTTTTATAAAAATCTACAAATCCGATTCAACTTCATCCCCCCTTGATACCTTTCGATTATCATCTCACACAAGGGTAAAGGCAGACATCCGAACAGCCTTTACCCTTCAAAATTTGCTTTTACGTTAAACCACTGGATTGCAGCCTTTCATAAACAGACAGAAACTTTTCTTTACTCATTATACGTTTCATATGTTTTTGTTTGCTAAGAAACAGAAGAGTTCTTGCTTTACAATGTGTACCTTATCGGATGCTTACGTTCTAACTTACAATGCATATGTTTGTATGGTGAGACAGTTCAAAATCCAGATATATTCTTGTTGATTCAATACCTTAATCACAATTTTTCAGAGATCCACTTACAAATTGAAAGTTTAAGAGTTGAAAAATTGAGTTTTTGAACAGTCCAGGGAGGGGGATATCCCAAGATTAAAAAAGCCAACTAATTTCAAAGCTTTGAACATTACTTAGTTGGTTTATATTAATTATTTACTGAATATCCCTCTTTATTTGCCTAGCTTAATTGCAGGAATCCCCCTAAAATAACAAAGAACTAATTATTATTGAAACACTTCTGGATACTTATTAATGAAATAAACAGGAGTACAACTCCATGCATGACAATAACTATTCATTGGATAGAATCCATAAGGTGACAATTTATCATTATTAGGATCATATACTTCCCAAAAAGTATCCGCACCTTTCTTTACCATCCCTCCCCAATAATCCATAAGCAATTTTTTGGCTTCATTGTCCATCCCACATTTCAATAATGCTTCCATTATATAATGATAGGCATAAGGACACCCCGGATAACAGGATTCAGACATTGACATTGTTTTTTTCATTGCGCGCACTCCTTCTTTAGCATTCAATGTTTCAGATAAAATCATCCATGCCTGAGAAAGATAAGAGACTTGTTTTGATGGGCCACTCACAATTACTCCTTGTTTTTGATCATAAAACTGCCGACGAGCCGCTTTCTTCATTTTGGATGCTAACAACGACCATTCTTTTACCTCCTTGTCTTTTCCTATCAGTTGAGCCAATTCATAGCTCTTATTAAGAGCCCATATTGTCAATCCTTGCATAGATGCCTGACGATCATAATTATCCTTCCAGTCAAATACTAACCAATAAATTGGCGGTTTTTGCATATCATAAATCCAATCTGGAGAATATTGACGAAGAGCCATTTCAATCTGACGTACCACTACAGGCCATAGATCTTCTGCTGTTTCTTTATCACCTGTCACTTTTACATATTCCAATAATGCGACATTATAAATAAGTGCATAATCCAAACAATATTGACCATATTGAGGATGAGGATACGGCTCCTCAAACACGGTTGCATGCAATAACCCTTCATCATTAGATAGAGCGGCCAACAAATATAGACAACGTTTCGTCAAATCATGTTTCTTATATGAATATGCATTGGCTAATGCTTCCAAATAAAGATCGCCAATCCATAAACGTCGATCCCGTTTAGGACCATCTTCATACACAGTTTGCATACATTCTTTTAGAGTATATAATCCTACTTCATTAATTTTCTTAATCAAAGGATCGGTTGTCGTTGCTAAATCCATTTCAATCATTTCTACAGCACTTTGTGCTGTAAACGACATTTTATCAAAAGCAAAATCAAAAGAAGAGGCTCCAAGCACATCTATCTTAAGATAACGAAAAGAGAGTCTTCGGGGGATACTTGCTTCGATAGGGACTGTCATCAAAGTAATAATTTCATCTTGTAACCAAGCACGAGACAAACCGCCTGGGTAAGGATCAAACGGTGTATTCAATTCACTAGGTACTTCTGCAAACGTGAATTTTAAGCGGATAGGAGCATCCGAAGCGATACGTTCTCCCAATATTTTCAAAGAGAAATTGAAAGTACCAGTTAGATGTTCGCCAAAGTCTAAGATAATCCCAGAATGTTTTTTCAATGATTCATTAAATAATATCTCTACATTACTAACATCCTCCATTCTCCATCCTTGATATGCTTTTTCATCTTTTACGGATTTCACTATCCGCAAAGGAAAATGTTTTTTATAAACAAAAGCTGGTTTACAGGCTTCACTCTTTTTTAACCAGTCATTACTATGTTTGTAATATTTACTCTGAGCAAATACTACAAAGGAATAAATATTCAAAATGCCTATCAAAATCAATAAATATTTTTTCATGATATATATCTTAATAAATTAAACACACAAACTGCATCAGTTTCGTGGTAAATGCAGCATTAAATCTTCAATTTCAGCAGTTAGTTGTTCTTTGGGCATTTTGAAAATAAGACGGGCATGTTGACCATTCGAATCCTTTTTCCATGAATTACTTCCATCATCATGAATGATAATCGTTCCATTTTCCACATCAAAGTATTTAGATGCTCCACGAACCGCAACCAAAGTAGCTGTCTGATCCCAACTATCTCTACCATTTGGATTATCTTGTGGTAAACACATAGTATAAGTATCGACTATCGGATTGTTTCGGATACCACTTTCCATCAACTTCTTGCCTGTAAATATTTGGGATCCTATTTCAAAACCGCTAAACAAAATGGGGGTTGGCCATTCTCTTATAACAAATTGAGATGCTTTCACATCAACATAAATATTAAATTCTCTTCCTTCAGGGAAAGAACCAGCCATTGAGACTAACTGTTTCACCTTCTTTTTTATCAGTTCTTTACCAGAAAGAGGAGATATTTCATCTGGTTCGGATAAAAGTAAGTTCTGTAGATTAGAAAAAAAACCTACTGTCACAATCGTTACACTTTGGTCCGACTGTTGAGCAAGAGCACGACGATAAAGCTTTAAAGCATCCTCACTATCAGCTGTAGTCAATATTCGATGAGGATATTTCATTGGCAGTTCATCTGTCCAGCGTAGTCCACTATGCCAAGTTGTACGATCAGCAGCCTCTCCACGTACTGCTCCTATCGGAATATCTGGCCGTCCAAAATAAGTATTAATCACATCAATGCAAGGAACTGCCGTTGCACACTTATTAGAAGATATTGTTGCTAAAATATTCACTTCTCCAGAATCAGCTAATGCATGTAATAAAGCCAATGCTCCAACATCATCGTAGTCTGGTGCCATATCCGTATCAAAAATCAGATTGACAGGTTTTTCTGTTCTATGACAAGACATAAAACATATCAAAAAGAAATATAAAATATAACTCTTCATTGCGTAAAATTTATTTTTTATTCATTTTAAATACATGTTTCACTCATTGACCGTGTAATTACTGTTAAAACCTTGTCATATCCAATCTCTAATGCTCTTTTCACACTTTGACCTGTCCAATAATTAGGATTAAATAGTTCAAGAGATAAGGCTCCTCTAAATCCTGTTTCATATAAAAGAGGTAATGCTTTATCAAAAGGACAAATACCATCCCCTGGATAAACCCGATCTGAATCAGACAATTTCGTCCGGACTGGAATTGCAGGATAATCATTGATATGGAAAATAGGGAGTTCCGCTCCATTTATTAAATATAAACTTTCAAAAGAATTATCCCCACGATAAAGATGGTAAAAATCCAATAGCATAGAAGCTTTTGGATGTCCAGTTCCTAATGCAATTCGAGCAGCATCACTCAATTTATTCAAAGCCCCTGTTCCCCATACTTCTAATAAAGGACGTACACCGACAGACTCTCCATATTCCAATATTCGCCGATAATTATCAGTATATTTTTCAAAGTCATCCCGATCTATTTTTTCAAGCCCTAAAGCTGTTGCAGCAATACACCGACTCCCCAAGGCTGCAGCCATATCAATTTCTTTCAGCATTTCATCCATTCCCTTCCCCCCAATAATCCAAGGAGAAAATCCAATAATATTCTCAAGAATAAGATGTCCAGACTGAAGTTTTCTCACTAATTGCTGATAAGAACCTCCTTTTTTAAGGAATGCACATATATCTCTTGTCCATAACTCAATTCCTCCAAAACCAGCCTTCGCACAATATTCTATTTGTTGCTCGACAGACAAATTGTACCCAGAAATGGTGGATGTATTCAAACTTATCCGGAAAGGTATTTCTTTCGTCGACATAACAGGATCAGCGTTGTCTATCGCTGATCCTGGTCTGACTCCCAATAGAGCCAAACCAGAACTGAGTAACATTTTCCTTCTCGAAATATTAATATTTTGCATCCGCTTCAGATATAAAAATCATAACTCTCTTATCCATATATTTCTAAAACTAATAGGAGCACTCTCATCTCCATGATCTTGTAAACCGATAGGTCCTGCTCCATGTTCAATCACATCTGGAAATCCTACATAAGGAGTGGTTCCTTGAATAATTGTGTTATTCTGTAACAATACTCCATTTTGCAAAATAGTAACACGCGGAGGTGTCCGATAAGTTCCATCCTTTTTAAATGTCGGAGCTGTATAAATAATATCATAAGTATTCCACACTCCGGGTTTATTCATTGCGTTTACCAATGGTGGAGTTTGTTTATAGATACTTCCAGCTTGTCCATTTACATACGTTTCATTCTGATAATTATCCAGAATCTGTACTTCGTACATACCTTGTAAAAAAACGCCACTATTCCCCCTTAACTGACTTTCTCCCGTTATTCCCACTGGAATACACCATTCCAAATGTAATTGAAAGTCATTAAATTTTTGTTTTGTCCGAATATCTCCCGTCCCTTTTTTTACAGTAAATACCCCATCATGTACAGTCCACTCTGCCGGTTCCCCCTTTGAGTTTTCCCATTTTGTCAGATCTTTTCCATCAAACAATACAATCGCATCCGATGGAGCAGAGATAAACATCTCTGGAGCTTGTCCTGGTGTCACAATCGAAGGTTGAGGTAACCAATATTCAGTCATTTCATGTGTCATAGGTGCTCGGCCTGGATACGTTTTCTGTGCAAACGTTGGTAGTATGAACATCACAGTCATTACTATCATTAAAACTTTATTTTTCATAATAAAAAATTATTTTTTAATTATAATTCTGGAAATAACCACGGATTGCGATAATCTGGTTTTATCAATTTATCGGCCATTGGATTATTGAATGTTTTCTTAACATCATCATAAGCAAGAGCAGATCCAACTCGCGCTGAGATATTGCCTAAATGGGCGTATTTTGCACATAAACTTCCATTATCAATAGTACAAGCCGTATTCATTTTCCGACTTTTCATACAATCTAAGAAATTAGTAACATGATCTCTATGATCTTGAAAATTAGGAAGACTTTTAATGTGCTCTATTCTGTTCCCTTCAGGATAAACTTCCCAACTTTCTCGGTTGGCAACCAATGTTCCATTTACTCCTTTAAATTCTAATCCATAATTTCGTCCATAAGGCCCCGTTTCTGTTCCGGCAATATTACTCCACTGGATAATAAAATCATCATACTCATAAATAACAGATAATGTATCAAATGTTTCCGCATAATTATCCGGATATGCAAAATTTCCACCTGAACTAATCACGCGCTTTGGCATACCTTTGACATTCATCCCCCATAAAGCCATATCTATCAAATGCACTCCCCAATCGGTCATAAGTCCACCTCCATAATCCCAAAACATCCTCCAAAGTCCATGAAAACGTTTTTCATTAAAAGTTCTTTTTGGAGCTGGACCTAACCAAGTTTCAAAATCCACTCCGGAAGGGACAGCACTATCTGACACAGGATTCAATATTGTAGCATAATTAAAGTTAGCCCAAACATTCACACGAGCGATCTTCCCTAACTTACCACTATCTATATACTTTTTCATCTCATGCCAATGATTGCCACTACGCTGTTGCTGTCCAACTTGCACAACACGATTATACCTCTTTGCTGCATCGACCATTGCATCACATTCAGCAATTGAATTTGCAATCGGCTTTTCAACATACACATCTTTCCCCGCAGCGCACGCATCAACCATTTGTAAACAATGCCAATGATCGGGAGTTCCGATAATCACGGCATCAATCTCTTTTTTCTCCAATACTTTTCTATAATCCCCGTAAAGGCGCGGTTTCTTATTTCTCAATTTTTCAACTTCTGCCGCCTTTTGCTCCAATACATTTTTATCTATATCACATAAGGCAATACAGTTGACTTCCGGATGAATTAAAAAATCAGACAAATCAGCCCATCCCATACTTCTACATCCAATAAGAGCCACATTTATTTGATCATTTGCTCCCACTGAACTGGCAAATAAATTACTTTCATTTAATACAGATGGCATAATCAAACCAGTAGCTACAGCCGATGCCGAATGACGTATAAAATTTCTTCTTGATACCATATATTTAAAAGTTTAAAAGTTAAATCAACGAGATACACTATCATATCCCGGATTTTGTACAAGATTTGGATTCGAGTTTAACGTACTCCGTTTAAGAGGAAATATTTCTGTATGATTATCTGCATCAGGCTGTTTGTCCCACCATATTCCAGTCGTAAACTTATTCCAACGACATAAATCAGTACGTCGACGACCTTCTGCAAAAAATTCTCGTCCCCACTCATCTATTAACTCATTTTCTGTCAATTTAATCTGTCCATCTGGAAGATACAAATATTCTTGATATTTATCTACTGGATAATAACGCTTACGAACATGATTCAATAATTTACCAGCCTCTTCGTTATTACCAGTGCGAAACTCACATTCAGCCAATGAATAATAAATTTCAGCTAATCTGATTTCTGAATAGTCAGCTTCACGTCTTCCAGCATCTTCATCAGAATAAAACGGATACTTAGCAAAATGCCAACCAGAATTATGATCACCATTTTTCATGTCGGAGACTTTATTTTCAGGAACTTCTCCTGGAGCTATACCATGAAATATACCAACTTGATCACGTAGATATAAAGGGATTCCATTTGAAGGAGACATTACCTGCCTCATTTCCCCCCCTTCTTCATATTCCAAATAGCCAAACAAAAACATTCCCTCACGTGTGCTATTACCTAAATTCTTATACTTCTTTAATCTGTAATCTTCCGGATATTTCTGAAATTTATAAACAGGCATCCCTAATGTAAAATCATACAGATTACCTTCTATGTTACGACTGGGCTGTGCCGCATATTTAGGATTAAAACCACCTTGCTTTACCGATCCCAAATAATATTGTGCATTAGCAGGCAAACACCACCAATAAACGTCTGAATCATAATGCCAATGGCTACGGCCATAACTTCCAGGAAAACCAAATATTACTTCATTACACGTTTCATTATTCCAATCATACGGTGCATCCCATCGATCACTGATTTCATAAAAGCCATATTCGCCATCGATTATCTTTTGTGCATATTTTGCACATTCCCCATACATAGGTTTTCCAATCCATTTCTCAGCATTTAAATAAAGACGAACCAATAATGCAGCAGCACCAGCTTTATTCCATTGTCCTTGTTCTTCTCCATTTCCATTCGTCCCATTTTTCATCGGCAGAAAATTCAAACTTTCAGTCAATTCCGTTTCTATGAAACTAAAAACCTCTATCGGATCAACTTGGCCTTGCGAATTGAGACTAGCATCTTTACTAACTGCTAACGGAATATTCCTATAAGCATCTAACAAACGGATATAAAACCATGCTCGTAAAGTTCGAATTTGTGAAGATAAAGCATCTAATTCATCTTGAGTCATTTTTAATTGAGTAGGATCAAGTCCTTTAAAATCATCCAATACAGAACAAGCCTGCATAATCCCAGTAAAACAAGCATCCCACTCAGGAATATCATCATCTATTGTCCAAGTGTGATAATGATATCGTTGCCATATCTGTCCATCTACCCACCAACCATCACGATTCCAAGTACCTAACTGATCCGTAGTTTCTTCATTAATAGTGAATCGTGATCCTATACTCCAATAAGCATGCTCAAATGGACGAAAAGCAGCTCGAATAACATCATCTTTTGTATTATAATAGTTTTCAGTAACGATTTGATCATATACGGTTTCCGTTAAATCCGTACATGAGACTATAATCATAGAAAAAAGAATACTTCCCAAATAGTTTCTAATTTTTTTGTATTTCATAATAAACCAAGCCTTTAAGATAAAACATTAAAAATCCAACTGTAAACCAAACAACAATTGTGTTGTTGTCGGATAATAATTTCTAGTTCCATTGTTCGTCCCTGGTGTCAAACCATTCATTTGGTAACTTGCAGGATCAACGCCACTAAAACCAGTAATAGTTGCTAAGTTTTTACCCGTCACATACAACCGGATACTATCTAGCCATTTGTTATTGATATTGAAACGATATCCCAAAGTCACAACATCGAGTTTAAGATAATCTCCTTTCTCCAAAAAATAATCAGTCAATACATTCAAGCCGGTAGTTATGCCTGCATTTTTATCATAAGCTTTTTTCAGCACATTACCAGGAGCACTCTGTAACCCGTAATAAAGATCATGCACATTGTAAATATCAAATCCAAATGCTCCACTCAAAAAAACAGTCAAATCCCAGTTTTTATAAGAAAAAGTGTTACTTAAAGATGCCGTAAATTTAGGTAAGCCATTTCCCGTAACCCGTTTGTCCTCGGTCGTCGCTTCATTTATGGATATTTTTTCTGTATTGTCTTTATTCCAAACTAACCAATTGCCATTTTCATCAATACCCGCATACGACCATGTAAAATAATTACCCAAACGTTCTCCTTCTTGCATTCTCTGAAGAGTTCCCGGATTACCCGGAGACTCCATATTACAAACATCTTGAAAAGCTTGTCCCGTAAATTCATTATTAGAAAAATGGAGGAATTTATTGTTATTAGTTGCCCCAACAAAACCTATATTATAGCTGAAATCTTTTGTTTTGACAGCTTGTACATTTAAATCAAGTTCAAAACCCGTATTTCTCATTGTTCCAACATTTACAAAAGTACTTGCAAACAAATAAGGAGGAACAGAAACATTATAATCCCCCAATAGATCTTGCTGTTTACGATTATAATAGTTCAAGGAACCACTAAAAATATTATCAAACATAGAAAAGTCTACACCAATATTCCAATTTACCCCCTTTTCCCATTTCAAATTATAGTTAGGATTTTTTGCAGGTCCCCATACCGTAAAATAAGAACCTTCATGATAATAACTACCAAATCCTTGCATAGTTGCTAATGATTTATAACTATCGAAGTTTTGGTTACCTGTAACTCCAAAATCACCACGGATCTTCAATTCGTTAATCCAAGTAGCATCCTTCATGAAGTTTTCCTCACTCATACGCCACCCTGCAGAAACAGCAGGAAAACTTCCCCATTTATTATTTTTACCAAATTTCGAGGAACCTTCATATCTATAAGAAGCTGTAAATAGATAACGTCCTTTATAGTCATAATTAATACGTCCAAAAAATGCTATTAATTTAGAATCATTTTTATAACTACCCATTTCATTACGTCCTTCCTCTTTTGCCCATTCACCTTGTGCCAAATTATTATAGCTAAGAATATCAGAAGGAAAATCCTTATTGGATGCAGACATTCCCGAATTTTGAAAATACTGATATGAGTATCCTCCCATAAGTTTTAAATGATGTTGATTTTTTTCCATTGTATAGTTTACCAACCATTCTAAACTCTCTTGACGTGACTTACCATAATCTCGACTTGCTTCTCCAGAACGTCCACTATTTTGCGCCATTGTACTGATTGCTGGTCGAAACCAAAAATTAAAATTATCATTTTGTTGCTGAGCCAATGTCACTTGCGTATTCAAAGAATGAACTGATGTCCCTTCTTTAGCCAACAATGGCAATAAATTTAACTTAACAGTAGCATCCCAATCTAATAATTTCGTTTCACCGCCACTTTGATCTAGTTTTAATAATTCAACCGGATTCATACCGGTAGCCTGACCATTAAAATTAGAATATTGCCCTGGAATATTCGGATCAAACACAGGAGTTGTCGGATTTGCCTCCAATGCAGCCCTAAACACACTCCAATCGGAATTATTCCTATAAACAAAACGCGGACTAATATTGGCCGAAAAGTTCAACAAACCACTTTTAGTTGTATGATTAAGAGAAAAACGAGCCCCATATTCTTTACGATCAGAACGAATATCCACCCCCGTAGCATCTTTAAAATCAATAGTAGCCCGATAATTACTCCTAGAATTTCCACCTGAAAGTGTCACCGTATGTTGATGAGCCAAACCCGTACGAGTAATCTCATCCAGCCAATTTGTATTAGCACCTTGATCTACACCTTGATTATTTGGAACACGATATTTTCGGAACTCTTCCGCATTCAAAGGATCCAAATCATGTATCATAAAGTTAGCACTTACTGTTCCAACATAAGACGCATGTAATTGTCCATCACGCGCTCCTTTTTTTGTTGTGATCAATACCACTCCATTACTACCTCGTGTACCATAGATCGCCGATGCTGCACCATCTTTCAAAATATCCATTGATTCAATATCATTTGGATTTATATTGGTTAAATTTCCACCAGGGATACCATCTATTACAATCAGTGGTCCTAAACCGGCAGCACGAGAAGAAATACCACGTATTTGTATATTTGCCTGGTTATTAGGATCGCCCATACCTGTATTAGTTACAGACACACCAGCAACTTTTCCTTGAATCATCATAGATGGATCAACATTACTAATACTCAAAAAATCTTTACTTGATACATGAGAGATGGCTGACGTTAATTCCTTTTTAGTCATACTACCGTAGCCTATCACTACAACTTCATCTAGTATTTCCATATCTTCTTTCAATAGCAACTTAAAATGCTGCTCATTTCCAACAACAACTTCTCATGGCGCATAGCCAATATAGCGAACCTCTAAAATCGCTTTAGAAGATACACTCAATGAAAAGTTCCCTTCAATATCACTAGTTGTCCCATTTGTAGTCCCTTTCTCAACAATATTAGCACCGATGATCGGCTGCCCCATCGAATCGACAATTTTACCGAAAATTCGTTTCTTATTCTGGGCAATAGATTGATCTTTCTGAACCAATGTGATATAATTATTCTCAAATCGATACCCAATTCCAGTACTCTCGGCCACTTGTTCCAAATAATCAGATACTCTTGCTGATTTCTTTCGAAAAGAAACAGTCTTGTTGACATCCACATCCTGATCCCGAAACACAACCAAATAGTCAGTTTGCGCCTCAATCTCTTTGACCAATTGTTTTATTGTCATGCTATTCTGGCTAAGTTTGATCTCTGCATTTTGTGCATCTGCTTCTTCTGCCATCAATTGAAACACACATACAAACAATAGGAAAAGTGATATTCTCATAATCCTAAAAAAATATTTAATGTTACTACTATAGATAATAAAAGGCAACAACAAAGTTTTTCTTTTCATATCTTTGTTCTAAATTTAAAGTGAATACTAAAAAATTACGACTTGTGTTTGCTTTAACTTCTGCGGCAGTTGTTGGTAGCTTCTGCCGCTTTTGTTTTTCTACTGTTCTTTCATCATAGGCTATACGTTTTTATGTTTGACATGTTCTTATTTTAAGGTCACTATGTTCCGCTCTGTGTCTTTCTCTACTTTAAATTTGCGGATTTGCTGCAATACGCGGAAAACATCGTCAAGACTGTCGCGCTGCCTGAATTTTCCCGTATAAGTATCTTTGAATAAAGATGTGTCTTTTACTACAATCTTTACGTCATAGTAAAGTTCCATTTTTTCCAGAATATTGATCAAAGGTTCATTTTCAAAGGCATATATACCGTCAAGCCATAAAAAATGAGCTTTCAGGCGAATCGGTTCTACCTTCATCTTTCCGTTCGAGACAGTCACTTGTTGATCCGGTTCCAAAATGATCCCGTCAGATTCCTTATTCCGGAAAAAGACGCGTACGGAACCTTCCAACAAACTGGTTTGTACATAGTCGGTCGCAGGATAGCTGCACACGTTAAATTGGGTGCCTAAAACTTCCATATCGACATCATGCGTAGAAACAATGAAAGGGCGGGAAGGGTCTTTCGCCACTTTGAAGAAGGCTTCTCCTTCGATCGTAACATTCCTTTTATCATCGGTAAAACGGGCTGGATAGATCAACTTCGACTTCGCATTCAGCCAAACTTCCGTCCCATCCTGCAAGACCAGTTGTGCCCGCTGTCCGGCAGGAGTGTACAGAGTATTCATCACATTCTCCGATAAAAACTCCGCTTGCTCAGGCTGTGCATACCAATATGTCAATATACTTGTTGAAACGACCAATATCAGGATAGCAGCCGCATACCCGATCCGGCGTGTCCAACGCTTCCACATCACGGAGTGTTGCTTTTGCAAAATAAAGCAGTCGTATTTCTGTTTGCCGATTGTTTTATCCTGCACCTGATGTCCTAAGTTCAACAAGGCATATAGATTTTGATACTCTACAAATTCTTTTTTGAGTTCTTCACTCGCCTCGACATCGCGCAGCAGGGATAGTCGCTCTTCCGTGGAAAGTTCCTCATAAAAGTATTTATGTATCCGTTCGTTCATATTTTCCGCTTTTGTTCTTAATAAACGGATCAGAGAACCAAAACCCCCAAGAGGATAAACGGATTTTTTTAATTAGCGAGTAAAAATATTAATAAAGGGAGATAGTCTTTCAATTCGCTTTTAATTTTCTTATAGGCGATAGCCATCTGATTTTCAACAGTTTTAAGGGAAATATTCAATTCAGCAGCTATGTCTTTCTGTTTTTTCCCCTCTATTTTGCTTTTGATAAAAATTTCCCGACATTTTTCAGGCAAAGAGTCTACCACTTCAGTAATGATCCGTTCGATATCCTGCTCGGAGAGTAGAGACTGATCGAATAATTCCAAGGAGGCAAGTTTCATCCGCAAAGTAGCCTGATACTCTTCCTGTATCAGGTTGACAGCTTCCTTTACAACAATGCGGTGACGTAAAAGATCGATACAACGGTTTTTGATCGAAGTAAAAAGCAGGGCAACCAGATTCACATCATAAGCCAAGATCTCTTTTCTTTCCCACAATTCGGTAAATACGTCCTGGACGATATTTTCTGCGTCTTCTTCTGACACGACATACTCCAGAGCGAAATATTTCATCCGGGAAAACCAAGAGACATATATTTCTTCAAAATGGTCGGATAGTATTTTCTTTTCAACCAGCATCTTTCTTCTGTGTGAATAAAATCACGGCGTTCTCGATCTCCAAACTTTAATCTTTAAATTATTATATAGAGTGTGAGAGCTGTGACTTATCTATCAGAAAGGCTCTGGAAAACCGTAGAAGTAAATAAGCAACATACTCCCACACCATATTTACGGATACGATGCGGGATATGCTAACTCATTCTTCTTCTATAAATTTTCCAGATTTTTTCTGAAAGAATCAGTTAAACAACGCAATTGTGCTATTTGCACAATGCAAATATAGTAATAGTTATTGGTTAGACAAGTAAACTGTATATTGTATTCAAGACAAACGTATCTAATTTTTAGTCGATAGCTGTGCATAAAGTACAAGAACTTCCGAGAGAAGGAACCAATAAGCTCTCCAAACAGCGTTTCTCGGATCTAGTGGAAACAATTCGCATGATAGGGCATGAGTTATCAGAAATTTCCATTGTTTGAGCCTATGACAAACTATTAATGGCAAGTTTCATTATTCAAACTGGCGAAGGAAGAGCTAAAAATATTCATAGCAACAATTTATTTCTTGTTTTTATATACTTTTGCAGCCTGATTAAATAAGTAATATGAATACACATAATCTTTGTTGCATCGGCCACATTACGTTGGATAAGATTGTAACGCCGAAAAGGACACTGCATATGCCGGGAGGAACATCTTTCTATTTCGCGCATGGAATGAGCAAATTAGATACTTCCGACTTCCTGTTGGTAACAGCTCTTGCTGTCAGTGAGATGGACGCGGTGGAAGAAATACGCAGGAAAGGGATCGATGTAAAGGTTTTGCCCAGTACCCATTCCGTCTATTTTGAAAATACATATGGCGAGAACCAGAACAACCGGACGCAGCGGGTATTGGCAAAAGCCGATCCGTTCACAGTTGAAGGGTTACAGGATGTCGATGCCCGCATCTATCATTTGGGAAGTTTGCTGGCGGACGATTTTTCTTTAGATGTAATCAAATATTTATCGACCAAAGGGATGTTATCGGTCGATGCCCAAGGCTACCTGCGTGAAGTTCGCGGTGAGAATGTTTTCGCCGTAGACTGGCCGGAAAAGGAAGAGGCACTGAAATACATCCATATCCTGAAAGCCAACGAACACGAAACGGAAGTTCTCACCGGATGCAAAAATCCGCGTGAAGCAGCTCTGAAATTAGCCAACTGGGGCGTTAAGGAGGTTTTGCTGACATTAGGAAGCATGGGATCTGTCATTTATGCCGACGGCGAATTTCATGAAATACCCGCATACCCTCCAACAGAGATTGTGGACGCTACGGGATGTGGCGATACCTATATGGCCGGCTATCTGTACATGCGAAACAAAGGAGCTTCATACAAAGAAGCAGGATGTTTTGCCGCCGCCATGTGTACAATCAAGCTGGAAGCCTCGGGACCTTTCGGGGGAACAGAGAAGGATGTTTGGGATATTATCGAAAGGTATAAGTGAAACGATTTATGATTTCAGATTTATGATTTATGAGCTATGTATCACTGATAAATCATAAATCTGAAATCATAAATCAACGCAGTTTCTTAGCCATCACCATATAGGAATAAATAAGGACTACGGCATACCCGAATAGCGGTACGACGAACGAAAACGACATTGTCGAGATATCGGCTACATAGCCCATCAATAACGGTCCGACAGCTCCTCCTATCGGAGACATCATCAAGAAGGACGAAGCACGCTTGGTATAGTCACCCAATCCCCTCAGCGAGATAGCAAAAATCGTCGGAAACATAATAGCCTCGAAGATATAGCAGGCAAATAGAGCACCTTTCGACAGAGTACCTAAATTCAGGGTAACGAACAGAGCGCCCAAAACAGTAAAAATCGCACAAATAAACAAGACTTTCTCCGCTCGGATATAACTCATAATCCAACTACCGATAATACGCCCGATCATAAACAAGCCCAATCCACCAAAGGAAAGAACGATCGCTGCATCATGTGCATCCATCCACCCATCGTCAGTCACATAATTAATAAAGAAACTGTTAATCGATATTTCCGCTATTTCGTAGCAGAACAAGGCCATCACCCCCCAGGTAAAACAACGATGTTTCCACAATCCTTTCAATCCGGCTTTAGCCTCAGCAGTCGTATCTTCGCAATCGTCATGGTTGATCTCCGGCAAGCGGATGCGGAAGAAAATAAGAGCAACAGACAGGACGATAACGCCCATCACGGTATAGGGCAAAGCAATGTTAGCATCTCCGTTGCCGGAAAACAACAGCATTCCACCGATTACAGGTGCACAGATACAACCTAACCCGTTGAAGGATTGTGCCAGATTCAAACGACTGGCTGCCGTCTCGCGATCCCCAAGCTCTGTCACGTAAGGATTGGCTGCCGTCTCCAAGAACGTCAGTCCGCAACCGATCACAAACAGGGAAAAGAGAAAGAAGTTGAATGACATCAACTGTTCGCTCGGAATGAAAAGCAACGATCCGATCCCGTAAAGGATCAGACCGAACACCACCCCCTGGCGGTATCCGTATTTATTAATAAAAAGTCCGGCTGGGATAGCCATTGTGAAATAACCCGTGTACATCGTTGCCTGGATCAAAGCAGAATGAGCCTTCGTCATGACAAGCGCCTCCTGGAAATGCTTGTTCAGCACATCTAAAATAGCATGTGCAAAACCCCATAAGAAAAACAGAGATGTGACTAATACAAAAGGAACCAGATACTCTTTCTTTACCAACGATTTCTTTACTTTTTCCATTTTATTGTTATTTGTTTTATACTCATCTTATTCATTTACCGGATTGTAGGGAATCGTGAACCAGAAAGTCGAGCCTTTACCTAACTCCGAATCCACACCGATCTTGCCATCCAAAGACTGTATGATGGACTCGCAGATGGAAAGCCCCAACCCCGTTCCCTGGACAAAGCTGTCAAATTTAGCAAAACGTTCAAAAACATGCGGAATATTCTCCTCGGCAAGTCCTTTGCCGGTGTCCGCCACATAAAAGCGCAGGATAGCGCCTATCCTCTCATATCCCATCGTAATAGAACCCTCCGAAGTGTATTTGCAAGCATTACTGAGGAAATTGGAGAGAACCTGTGTCAGCCGATTCTTTTCCGAATGGATCACACAAGCGACAGACGGCAGATGGCAAACCAAATCGACACCATCCTTCACACGCGACTTATAGACCTGCTGCAAGTTATTGAATATCTCGGACAAGTCGACTGCCGAATAATTGAAATCCATCTGCCCGGCTTCGATCTTCGAAAGGTCGAGAATATCATTGACCAACTGGAGCAAAAGCTCATTATTCGTCTCGATGATCTTGACATATTCACCGATCTCATCCGGCTCTTCCGCCATCGCAATCAGGTTCGAGAAGCCGACAATCGCGTTTAGGGGCGTTCGTATCTCATGGCTCATATTGGCCAGGAAAGCGCTTTTCAACCGATTGGCCTCCTCCGCCTTATTACGCAGGCGGATCAGTTCGTTCGTCATCTTCAAGTCCGTAATATCGCGCCTCAACCCGATGAGCTTACGTATCTTTCCATTTTCATTCCGTCCATAGGGAACGGCATGCATCTCGAACCAGCGATCTCCCAGTGCTGGGACCATTGTCCTAATCTGAACCTCCATCACATGGATCTTTCCACAGGCAAGGTCTTCCAAACCTTTCCGAAGCAAATCACGGTCTTCGAGATCTACGAACGAAAGATACTCATCCAACGAAATTGTCATTCCTTCGAACACGGTAGACCGCGGCGAATAGAAAATCCGAGTATCCGGATTGTACTCCCACGAGATAATCTGAGCAGCATCAAGAGTGAAATCCAACTGTAGTTTGTTCTCTTCAAGTTCCTGCCGTCTCTTCATCTCACCCGTTATATTTCTTTCCGTCCCGATAATCTGTTCGACCTCGCCAGTCTTTTCCGACTTCAACCCGATTGCATAGGTTTCGAACCAATCATAGCCTTCACCCCGCCGGAAGCGAAACACTTCCCTCAGTTTGTTTTCTACTCCCCTGGACAGGCGAGACATAAACCGACTGTATTTTTCTTTGTCGTCCGGATGCAATAAATCCAGTGCACCTTTATTGCTCAAACCATCGTTGGCAAGCGTCTTCCGGTAAAGAGAGGTGAATGTATCCTTCCGCACATCATAGCACCAAGCCGACAGGGAACCGGCATCAAGGGCAACGGACAATTCCCGGCGTATATCATCAAGCTCGAGTTCATTCCTACGAATATCCGTCGTATCAACCATTGTAGCAACAATATATAGGTTTCCCTCTTTATCTTCCAAGCGCGTCTTAGTAGTAACAGCCCAACGGACAGGTAACCCGGTTTCTTCATCAAACAATACCCGGTTAAAAGAAATCGGCTTGTCGCTTTGCAACACCCGGTTATCTTCTTCCCTGAAAAGAGAAGCTTTCAAATCGTTCACTTCAAAATCATTCTTCCCCAACATACAATCAAAGGCCTCTTTATAAAATTCGGAGACTTTGTTGTTGTAGAACAGATAGCGGTACTCATTACTCACATCCTTGATAAACAATCCTACCGGCAGATTATCCATGATCGATTGCAGGAATGTTTTCAAACGCAGGATTTCCTTTTCGGCAACGACATAAGGAGTCACGTCATGGGTAAAGCAGATAACCGAATTATTCTCAAACGGTACAACACGTGCCTTTGTATATTTGATCCGATCCTTTTTCCCGTACTTGCAATTAAAGACAGTCACCTCACCCGTTTCGACCGTCCGCTTCACATGCAAGATAATTTCATCCAGCATCTCTTTAGCCTGCGGATATTCAAGATGAAGATCCTTCAGATTCTTCCCTATCTGGCATCTCGTGTCGACATCTTTCCAATTGTGATTATCAGGGTTCACGATATCCACTATATTCAGATCGAAGTCATAGATGGTTGCCATGTCCGGCATCCGGCTCAAAAGTTCCATCATTTTGGTATTTGCCGTCTTGTAAGCGTCTTCCTTTCGTTTCCTGTAATTTAAGATACCAATAAAGATAACCACCATCAAAATAACCAAACAGACAAACAGGATCACTTCTACCGGATGTTCTTGCCATAATGAAGGTTCTTCGTTATAGAACACCGTATTTTCAGGCAACAACGAGGGGTCGATCCCTGAAGCTACGAGCGTCGGATAGTTGATATAGTAATTGGGAAGTGAAGGAGTGAACTGAAAAGCCGGACTATTTTCGAATCCTTTCGTCAGAACACAATGAGTCAGCAATGCCAAGTCCTTACCCAAATCCTCTCCGGAAATAAAATAGCCACCAATGTAATTCATGTTCGACGTGCCCTGATCCAAAACCTGATAAACCGGCTTGGACGTATAACGTGCCAGCTCATTGTGGAGCATCGAATGTGCATGGGGATATTGAAGGGCATCAGTATACCATCCCGCCGATAAGATGGCATAGGAATCATCCATACAGGCAATCGAATCGAGTAGTTGGGGAGTAGACAGCTTACAGCCATCCATATAGCGAAGGTCGAGCGAATCGATCTGCTCGAAAAGATCGTTGATATAAGACTCGAAAAACGCCATATTATAACGATTGTCATAACAAAACGCCACTTTGCGGATATGTGGCTGAAGTTGTTTTATCAGCGACAGGTTCTCAATGACAAAATCCTTATAGGAATATCCCGTTATTCTAAAATCGCCGAACGACTCTTTCATCGGCATCATATCGGCAACCGAAAACAGCTTCTTGTCTTTATTCTCATAATCAATGAAGGCTCCTTTCACATAACCCAACACGACAGGAATCTCATGCCAGCTATCCACACAAGTGACCCGATAGGAAGACCAAGCCTCATTGCCTAGCAGCACGACCACATCCGGCTTTACCTTATAGGCAGCAAAAAGCTGCCGCATCCATCCTACCCAGGTTTCAAAGACGGGAGAAGCCTCGCAGTCCATATACTCAACAAATATTTTCGCTTCCGAATCTACCTGCATCTGATCTATGAAAGACGCAATCAGATGGTTTCCCTCTTCCTTGATCGGAGAATAAGAGCTAATGACCAAAACCTTCTGACCATTGCCGCTTGTCGTCCTTGCCTCCACAGGGAAAAGAGAAAGAGTAAAAACAAATAAAATTATCAGCAGTTCGTCGATTATCAACTTGCCATTTAGCATCATTATCCCGTTGTTATTAGACTATACCTGCAAATGTACAGCATTTTTTCATTTCAAGAACCTAATATGCTTGTATTTGAGCCACATTATGGCAAAAACGTCCCATTAGCCAGGATACGATCATTGACATCAAGCCAATGCTAAGACGGATAATAAGGGAGTGTCAACCAGAAAATCGAGCATTTTTTCTTCTGACTTAACTTTGAGCTCCCCCCAAGCATTCGACGACCATCTGAGAAGATGCTGTTCAAAAATTACCCACACATCCTTCCTGACACATAGGCACATCGACTTGAATAGCTTTACTTTATTACAGTATAAAGTTACCCTACTACATACCTGGCATTCTTCCCCATCAATCGATAAATGGAAGCTACGATCAACCAGGAAATGGCAAATGCGACAACCGCGGCGGCAGGTATCTGTAAAGCCACCGGTACATGCAAGGCACGCATCAGAACGACACCCGGACCGGTAAAGAAATAATGCACCATATAGATTCCGAACCCACAAGTCGTCAGGTTTGCCAGCAAACTCTTGATCTTTTCGGATCGCACATCCACCTTTTTCATCAATAGGAAAACGGGGACCGTCATCATCACGACGTTAAGAGAACAATAGGTAAAGAAAAGTTCCAGCAATTCTTCGCTGTATTCCGGCAGAGCGGTTACATAGCGGAAACCGAAAAAAGTTACGACATAGCCGATCAAAAACATCGGGATCCCGACCAACAAGATTTTATTCAGACTCCAGTCGTGATTGCGCAGGTAATGTCCTAAAAGCAGATAGCCGTTGAACCCGGCAAAATAATACAACATATTGAAGGAGTTCCAGGAACAGCCTCCCCATACATAAGGTGAAACGAACTGATAGTAATAAGGCAACAGTGTCGACACGCCCCAGGCCAGCAAAAACCATAGCTTGGCCTTTTCAGAGGCTTTTTCCACCCAGGCAGAGAAAACAGGCAAGTACAAGTATAACCCGATCAATAGATAGATATACCACATATGCACATCTACAATCGAGAAATTCAATGGGATCTCCGCAATATATCTCAAGGAAACATCCAATGACTGACGAGCCACTTCTTCGCCCGAATAGGGAAAAAAGTCCAAGATCACCTCCGGTGACAAGCCTAGCTGTCCGGTTATCCAAGGGAACAGGTTATAAAGCACAGACCAAATCAGGAAAGGCCAAAAGACACGGCTGATCCTTTTTTTATAAAAGACGGAAGTATCGTCCTTCAATGGCAACAGCAAGGCTCCCGTAATCATCACAAACAGGGGGACACAAGGACGGAGAAACGATCCATAAGCTGCTCCCCAGAACTTAATCTGATCGATATTAGCTGGTGGTTCACCCGGATAAAAGTTAAACGGATCTGCACTATGGCAACAAACCACGGTAAACATGGCAACAAAACGTACCACATCCAGCCAAACAACATGCGATCGGCCAATTGCCGAATTCTGACTCTTCATCATAATATTAGCATCTTACTAAGTTTATATTCCAAGCTAAGAACCGCCCGCCGTGCAAACGGAACCAGAAAAGCTTTCATTGCTTTATCAAACTATTAAAGGATTTGTCCGCTCTATAAAAGAGAAAATCCTGACAATCAATATTGTCAGGATCTCTTGTACCCAGACCTGATACAAACCATAGAAATCACAGGAAAACAAAAAGAGTTTATTCTACTCATTATCAGCCATTTGCACATCTCCTGTTTTCTCCATTTTTGCCCTATTTTGCCCGTTTTCTGTTATTCAGTACACTTTTAGTACACTTTGAAATATCATTTTCTTTTGCACCTTTGCAATATCGGAAAACAAAAGAAAATCAACTATTTAGCGTAATTACCCGGTTACGGTACCTAAATCGGGATAAAACCTCTAAACAATGGCAAAGTTAGAAAATAA
>ERZ791881.166-NODE-166-length-73987-cov-6.952335_pt1 | contig 73987 bp, 80 predicted proteins | sample MGYA00510161_ERZ791881 | MGnify/ENA primary metagenome ERZ791881 (study PRJEB30046, sample SAMN00792073) | human gut metagenome | study: EMG produced TPA metagenomics assembly of the A metagenome-wide association study of gut microbiota in type 2...
AGTGGATATTGAAATGTTACCGGACGACTGGAAACGAACCGGGCACGTCATTTAGGCGTGTGACTTTTTCGCAGAAAAAGTCTTTTCTTGTTAATTACTTATTGCATTCATTTCTAGAAAGTGTAAAATAGTAACCATAAAAGCAACGAAGAGAAGAGTAACCAGGTTGGAACTTCAAAAGAGAGTCCTTGTATGCTGAGAGGGGATAAGGAAAGGTTTGGTGAACATGGTCTTGGAGCTGCGTGATCGATAGTGTAGATCACGACGGGCTGTCCCGTTACAGACATAGAGTATATCTGATGATATTCAGCGTACTTGAAGAGGAAATGATCGTGAGGTCATTTTAAAGTAAGGTGGTACAGCGTAATACTACGCCCTTATCTAAGGGGCGTAGTTTTTTGTTTCTAGAGCATGAAAGAATCACCTCGTCCTACTTCAAGCATTACAAGAAAACGGAGGAAAAGAAAAATGAAAAACGCAATCAGAACAATCGCAACAGCAGTATTAGCATTCGCATTAGTTGGCTGCTCATCCACATCTACAGGTTCCACATCTACAAAAACATCCGGTGAAGACAAGACAATCAAAGTTGGTGCGACTGCAGTACCACATGCTGAAATCTTGAATAATGTCGTAAAAGATGTTCTCGCAAAAGATGGCTGGACATTAGAAGTGACAGAATTTACAGATTACGTTACACCAAATACAGCTTTGGAAGAAGGTTCTCTTGATGCGAACTACTTCCAGACACTAGGCTACATGAACGATCAGAATACTTCTAAGGGTCTTCATCTGGCTGCTGCAGTTGGTGTTCATATTGAACCAATGGGTATCTATTCTGCAACAGTAACAGATATCAAGGATCTCAAGGATGGCGCAACAATCTCCTTGCCAAATGATGCAGATAACTTAGATAGAGGCTTAAGAGTACTTGTTCAGGCTGGTTTATTAGAGGATCCAGGAACAGATGAATATGTAACTGAAACAACATTCAATGGAAATAAAGAACTCAACCCTCATAACTATGATATTCAGCCAGTGGAAGCTGCACAGGTTCCATTAACACTTGAAGATGTTGATGCAGTAGTCGCAAATGGTAACTATGCATTAGAAGCTGATCTTCCAAGCAAGCATCCAGCAATCTATGTTGAACAGTTTGACCAGGAAACAAGTGTAAAGAGAACAAACTATGTTGTTGTAAAGGATGAAAATCTTGATACTGAAAAGATAAAAGCACTTGTAAAGGCTATTACATCTGATGAAGTGAAGTCATATATTGAAGATACATATAAGGGATCTGTGATTGCTTCCTTCATTGATACAGAAGGCAATCCAGTAGACTAATCAAAAAATTATAACAGTACAATCAGTAATATTCAGAGGGGAAACTCTCTGAATATTCGCGTAAATAGACAGGAGCGTAGAGATGATAAATCTTGTAAATGTAAGAAAGAGTTTTGGAGAACTTGAAGTATTAAAGGATATTAATCTCCAGATTCATGAAAAAGAAATTTATGGAATCATTGGACAGAGTGGTGCTGGTAAATCGACATTGCTTCGCTGTATCAATGGATTGGAAACATATGATAGTGGTACGATCACAGTAGATGGTACTGCAGTTGATGAAAATGATAAGAAGCAGTTACGCCAGCTGAGAAAAGATATGGGTATGATTTTCCAGAACTTCAATCTTCTTTCTAGATTGGATGTATATGACAATGTTGCATTGCCTCTTCGCTTCTGGAATGAAAATCCAAATACAGAAGAAAATAAAAAGAAAATTGAACATTTAATTGAACTTGTTGGCTTGAAAGATAAAATGCATGAACGTCCAGAAAATCTATCTGGTGGTCAGAAACAGAGAGTTGCGATTGCTAGAGCACTCGTGAATGATCCTAAGATCTTGCTTTGTGATGAAGCTACAAGTGCATTGGATCCTAGAATCACACATGGAATTCTTGAACTTTTAAAGCAGATCAATGAAGAACTTGGTATCACAGTTGTTGTGGTTACACACCAGATGGAAGTTGTAAAACAGATTTGTCAAAGAGTAGCTTTTTTAAAGCATGGTGTTGTTTTGGCAGAGGGTAAACCAGAAGAGTTATTTGTGAAACCAACAGAAGATGTGAAGAAGTTCCTGGGTGAAGAAGGCCAGGTATTGCAAAAAGCGGGTGTGAATGTGCAGCTGTTCTTTACAGATGATTCTTCTGATGAACCTGTAATTACAGAAATGGCAAGAGAATTAGGCATTGATTTCTCTATCTGCTGGGCAAAACTAGAAGAGTTTAGAGAAAATGTATTTGGTTCTTTGATCTTGAATATTCAAGAAAAAGATAAAGAGCGTGTATTTCGGTTTTTGGAAAGTAAGAATGTTACTTGGGAGGTACTATGAGTATGTTAGATGTAATCTTAAAAGGAACATGGCAGACATTATACATGGTATTCTTCTCGACTTTAATTGCGGTTGTACTAGGTTTTATTCCTGCGGTAATTTTGACATTGACTGCTGAAGATGGATTGAAACCAAATCGTATTGTGTATGGAATTCTGGATGTGATTGTGAATGTATTCCGTTCATTTCCGTTCATTATCTTAATGGTAATTGTAATTCCAGTGACGCGTGTAATTGCTGGCAAATCTATTGGTACAACTGCGGCAATCGTTCCATTAACAATTTACGCAATTCCATTTATTGCACGTGTATTTGAAAATGCATTGAGAGAAACAGATGCGGGTGTGATTGAAGCAGCAAAATCGTTTGGTGCTACGGATCTGCAAATTATTACAAAGGTATATTTTAAAGAATCTGTACCTAGACTATTAAATGGTATTGTTTTATTGATTATCAATATGGTTGGTGCGAGTGCAATGGCTGGTACACTTGGTGGTGGCGGTCTTGGAGATATCGCTATCCGAAAAGGATATCAGGCATATGATATTAGTTACCTTGTAGTGACGTCCATTGTATTGATTGTCATTGTTCAGCTTGTACAGGGTATTGGTAACGTTATTTACAAAAAGAAGGCTTAATTTTTTGAAAAAAATTCTTGCATCATGTAAATGATGGGTGTACTATTTCCACGTCATAGAGGACATTAAAAAAACGACGCTATGTGTCGCTGGATTTAGTGCCCTCTTTTTTATTTTTAATGGAATATAGCCTATGATGATGTATTTTGAATTTAATGAAGATAGATTGATACAAAATCACTTTACTCAAGAACAATGTTTTAGTGTAATTGATAAAGTCATGAATGAATATGGTGTATATGCAAATCAACCAGGAACATATATAGCATCCGATGAAAGTGGATTTAATGCATTTAGTATATTGAAATGTAATCTACCTAAAACAAAATGGTTTCTTAAAGTGATTGAGAAATGGTTCTGGTTTGATGATGAAGATGATATTGATTGGAATGACGAGGGTGCTGATTGCATTCATTCTATCCAAAAGTATGGAGTGTAATTTATAAAACGATATAAATAAAAACCTGCAAATGAAGACAACAAGATGGTTGCCATTTTCACTTGCAGGTGTTATATTACACCAATTATCCGTTATGTGAAACGACATGACCGCTAGGGGGCACCGAATTATCTGTCAATTGCATCCACTCTAGCAGTTTCATGTCCACAATGTGGACAATGTATTCGTGTCAAATAAAATCACTTCTTTCATATTTCATCATCTTTTTTTGATAATGTTGGATGTTGCATATAGAATATTTCTTTTTGATGATCTATTTCTGCTTTTAATTGTTCTTTTGAAGGAAGGTAAGTTAGGTATTTAGACATAAAAAGTCTATCATTATCATGAAGGATAGAATATCTAGCAATATCTTCATCTGTTTCAGAACAAAGTAGTATTCCAAGCGTTGGATTATCTCCTTCTTTGCATTTTAAATCCTCATACATTCGAACATACACATCAATTTGACCAACATCTTGATGTGTGATTTTCCCCATTTTTAAATCAATGAGAACATAGCATTTTAATTCGATATTGTAGAAAACAAGATCAATATAGTAGTCTTCAGTTTCAGTTACAATATGTTGTTGTCTAGCAACAAATGCAAATCCTTTTCCCATTTCCATTAAGAAATCTCTGATATGTGTCAAAATAGCTGACTCCAAATCATTTTCAAGGTAGAATCTTCATTTTTGAATCCCAAAAACTCTGCAACAATTGGACTTTTTAATAATTCAAACTGATTTTTTTGATTTTCTGAATTCTTCAGAAGCATTTCGTTAACAACATCATTTTTCTTTGGAGATTGCATTAATCGATAGAAATATTGTGTGCTGACGTTTCTGTCTAATGTTCGAGAACTCCATCCCTCATTTGAGGCTTCATTCATATACCATAATCTTGCGTTTTCATCAGAAACACGTAATAAACTTCTAAAATGCGTCTAAGTTAAATTGTGAACGCATGCGTTCACAATTTGTACATCAGGAAAAGCAATATAAAATTTGCGGAAATATTGGAGGTTTCTCTTTGAATAACTTTTTCCGTATTCTTTTGTAAGTTCATCAGCAAAAGCATCAATTAAAGCTTGCTCATATTGTGCTCTTTCATTTCCATTTTGTTCCTGCTCAACAATACGTTTACCCACATGCCAATATGTTAGTATCATTGCTTTGTTGGTAGCATTGTATGCTACTTTTTGGCCGGAAGAAATGATATCTTTAATGTCAGTGATTATAGCTGCATATGACGGAAAAATGGTGTGCGTGTAGCGCACCATCAGTGTATCTGTAGCGGTCAATCGGTGTATGATCATAAAATCTAAGCTTTTAGAAATATTATATAAATTTTAACTCGGCATTTAACTCGGCATGCCGAGTTAAATCATTCACTATTTTTTTACTAATTTATAATTAGCATATCTACCGGTTCTATCGTTTTGAATAATATTCTCTTTTTTTAATTTCATTTCTTTTTTCCTCCAGCACACAAAAAAAGATTCATCCCAAAACATGAGACGAATCTGATATCCGCGGTACCACTCAATTTGCATAGAAAACTATGCCACTCTACTAGACTCCAACAAGTCCGAAACCTGTACCGTCGATATAAAAAGGATCGAATAAAGTCCATTTTCAAGAATTCTATTCCATCCTTTTTCATTTTTTCATAAATCTACATTTTAATTGTTCTTTTTGATAATCTTGTGAATTACAACACTTAACAGAATTGTAATGATCATACATGGAATTGTATTTCCAACAGGTGTATCAATCTGCATAAAACAGCGATACACAACAAATCCGACAAGCCATAATACAAGATTCAGTACATCAAATTCTACATTTCTTTTATCATTCTTTAGAATAAAGAAATCAGCAATCTGAATTGCAATCATAGGAGCAAATACAGAACCAATCAAATACAGAAAATCAGTAATATTATCCATTGGATATACAATTGCCGCAATTGTACCAACAACAGTTACAACCATTGCTACGTGCTTTCCATTCCACTTTGGCACGATAGATTCATTAGAAATACCTGCAGAATAAGCATCCAGGAATGTTGTTGTAACTGTAGAGAATACAATGATCAATAATCCCGCAATACCCAAGCCTGCTTTCAACATGATCTGTGCAATATCATATTCTCCTGTAAATAAAGCCGCACCTAAACCAATCAAATACATCCAGCAGCTAACGATTCCATACACAATACTACTAACTAAACTAGCCTTCACAGGATCTTCCGCTTCACGTGTATAGTCACTGATCAAAGGCAGCCAGCTCAAAGGCATCGCAATTGCAAGTTCAACACCTGCACCAAACGTCATTGCTTCTGTACATACAACTGCACTGTTTCCATCAAAGAAGATAAATTTGCTAAGCATTAAAGTCAAAACAAATAAAGCAACCATCGCAACTGTATTGATTTTTCCAAGGTTTGTAATACCAACACCAATCCATACAAGAATCAAGATACCAATAATCAAACACCAGATCCATGCACCTGTATGCATAATACCATCTGCCGCAAGTGCACCATCATAAATCATGATTGCTGTCCATCCAACAAGCTGCAGTACATTTAATGCCGCAAACAAAAGACAACCTTTCTGTCCAAAGCTCATCTTTGTAGAATCCATCGCACTTAAGCGCATTTTCCCACCAATAACACCAGCCAGGAACAATAAGATACAGCCAATGACATGTCCAGCCACAATGGCTAAAATACCATTTTTCAATCCTAAAGGTGCAAGATATGTACCTGTCAGTATTTCTGCAATAGAAACACCTGCACCAAACCAGATCAATGCATTTTCAAACAAAGAAGTTTTCTTCATTGAACATTCTCCTTTGCATATTCATTATCAATTGCGAATGAATGATCCATTGGTCCAGATCCCTTACCAAGATCAAGCATTGCATTCAAAGCTCCAGAAATATAATCCTTTGCACGTTTTACGGATGTATCCAAATCATATCCCTTTGCAAGATTGGATGCGATAGCACTGGATAATGTACATCCTGTTCCATGTGTATTAGAGTTGTTAATACGTTTTCCATGAAACCATGTATATGCGTCATCTCTATACAACAGATCATTTGCATCATTGATTTGATGACCACCCTTTACCAGAATTGCACATCCAAATTTCTTAGAAATTTTTTCAGCAGCGATAATCATTTCTTCTTCATTTGCAATGTTCATATCCGCTAGAACTTCTGCTTCTGGAATATTTGGTGTAATGACTGTTGCTAAAGGCAACAATTCTTTTTTCAATGTTTCAATTGCATCATCACTAATAAGTTTTGCGCCGCTTGTTGCGACCATCACTGGATCCACAACAATATTAGCTGCCTTATATTCCTGCAGTTTTGAAGCAATCATACGAATCAGATCAGAACTAGAAACCATTCCAATCTTCACAGCATCTGGATAAATATCTGTAAAGACTGCATCCAGCTGCTCCCCAAGAAATTCTGGTGTTACTTCCATAATTCCTGTAACACCTAATGTATTCTGTGCCGTTAGTGCTGTAATTGCACTCGTTGCAAATACGTGATTTGCGCACATTGTTTTGATATCCGCCTGGATACCAGCGCCTCCGCTGGAATCACTTCCAGCGATTGTTAATGCTGATTTCATTTTCTATCTCCTTCCTGCATTACTTTTTTTATGCGACATAAGGTGGTGCCCCCAATTTGCCGCCATATTCTGATCAAAAAACAAAAAGCTGCAGAAAAACCTAATCTGCAGCTAACATACAATAAAGATATCATCCCTACGTTGGCATTATCCAAATCAGGTTTCAGGGTCAAGGTCGAACCTACTCTCAGCCACTCAGCTCCCCATTTTTCAACATGTTTATTATAGTTCCTTTGTAACATGTAAATCAATAATCATTCAATAATCTTTGTTGGTGATAATATAGAGAGAATGTTCTTGATGAGAAATTGAATATGTATTTTATATCTAATATTATTATTAGTTTGATAAATAATTACTCGTTCAATTTCCGCTTTTTCAAATTGGTAACATATCACTGGTTGAATCTAAATATGTTTTCAAGTCTTTATAACGCTTGGTTTGTTCGACAAGCATATTTAGTTCTTCATAAAAGAATTGTTTATATTTCCCCATAGTATTATCGATTATAATAGGTACTTTATTCACTATAAAATAGGATAGTTCATCGTTGTCAGTTTGATATTTATATTTCAAAATGAAGTAGTTCAAAAGATTTTCGTATTGGCTATCACCTTTGTATACTTCTTTAGATTGTATAAAGGATTTAAGTTGATTGATTTTATTTGTCTTTTGATAAGAAATGCATAAATCAATACCTACAATATTCGCATAAGGTGAATCCATAGCTATATATTGTTCAAGATAATTTATGGCTATATCGTACATATCAATTCTAAAGGCTTGTAGACCGATATTCTTTAGAAGTTGAGATATTTTAATTTTAGGTATGTTTGAATTGTGTGCTTCTACTGTATGATTTATTTGAGAAACTAATTTTTCAAATTTTTCTTTTTCTGTATTTGAAAAGGCAAATCCTTTTAGAGAATAAATGTCGAGAAGACGAATATAATTGTTTTTACTGGAATATTCCTCTTCTAAATCTTGACAATAATCAAGCATTTCAGACAATTTGGATTGATTATATAAAATCATCATATGGTTTCCACGATTAATCATGCTGTTTGAATTTTTAAAATCAAAGTAGGAAAAATCATAAATTCCACTAATTGTTCGTTTCTTAAAAACTAGATCTATCATGACTTCATAGAGGTTAGAATTGATAATGTTTTTTAGGGAAATAATATATTCAGTGCTTTGAAGAGTCGGAAGTTCAAATGAGGAATAATAGGTGTAGATCCATTTGAAACATTCGTAGTATTCATGAAAGAAAATGTATTCTTTGAATGGATTTAATTGTTTTATATAGGATTCAGAGATGGATATAAGCTTTTCTAAATTATAATAATCGCAAGCATTTAATAAATCAGAAAAAATGGAAGTTGGCAGGAATTCTTCAATACAATAATCCGTATTGAATTTTAGATTCACCTTTTTTAGTAATTCTTCATAAATAGAGTCGTTTTTAATAATAATACCCTGTTCTATTTTACTAAGTGTTTGTCGAGTGCATATTGGCTCATTATACTCATTTAACAAAAAAGAATTTTGCGATAGATGTTTAAATTGTTGAGTTCGATATAGATGGATTAGGTATCCAATTTTCTTTTTATCGGAATCATTGATCTTTAAATAATGCATAGTATTCCTCACTTCATAATTCACTTAATTTTAACACTTTTCATATTTGTGTAGAAGAATCAATTGTTGAAGTTAATTGTTAAAAAAGAAAGATAACGGATGTGATAGGTATATACTATTAAAATAAGTAGGGGATGGATGAGAATGTGTCGATATATATTGAGAAATAAAAAATATTTTATAGGTACACTGTGTACTAGTTTATTTGCGGGTGTTGTACCTTTGTTTTTGGCGTATGTAATCCAATTAATATCGGATGTTGCATTTAACAATCATTTTGAAAAAGCGGGTACATGTCTTTTTGCCAGTGTTTTATTTCTTATATATACATTGATGATGACTTCTATTAATTCAATAATGAAGTCAACTTATAGGAAAAAATTAAAAACAGATTTGGGTGAAGATCTCTATTCTAGTTTGATGAATCAATCGTATTCTACGTTTAAAAAAGAGAAGATAGGAAATCAGTTGTCTCTATTTACCAATGATATAAAAATGGTAGATGAATATTACTTTTATCCAATATTAAGTATGATTGTCGATATCATTGTGTCTGTTATTATTTTAATATACATTCTTCGCATCCTTGTATTTGTAGGATTCATGATGGTTGTGATTGCAGTAGCAACACTTTTGGTGCCGAAGATGATGGAAAAAAGATTGAAAAAGTATTCGAACCAATTGTCTTCTTATTCAGGTATATATAATTCAAAATTAAAGGAGATATTTCAAAATTTCGATATCATATTGGATTTGGGCGCTCTAAAACAGTTCGTGGATAAAGGAAAAGAATGGATTGAAAACATGGAATATAAACAAAGAAATGTAAATATGGCAATATCTTTGACGGGAAACTGGGCTAATTGTATTGCGGCCACTTTTCAATTGATTTTCATGTTGGTGATTGGATTGATGATATTATATGGACATTTAGATATGATATATATGATGCCAATTGTAAATGTTTCTAATAATTTTATTTCGAATTTAAATGATATTTCAAGCAATCTTGCTGGATTTAAGTCGGTGTCGGACGTGAATTCGAAATTATTGAATATTATCGATTCTCATGGACAGGCAAATAAGTTTGTATCGAACTATGATGGAAATATTTATTTGGAACATGTATCTTTTGGCTATACTGAAAGTAAGATGATTATTGATGATTTATCTTTCAAATTTGAAAAGGGGAAAAAGTATGCGATTGTTGGTCCGAGTGGTTCCGGAAAATCTACAATTTTAAAATTGATTTTAGGATATTATCCAGTTCAGAAAGGAAATGTGAGTGTTTTGGGTTCTAAGAATGTTTCTATGATTCATCAGGAAAGTCATATATTTGATGACACGATCCGAAATAACTTGAATATGGAGCTTGTACAAACAGATGAAACACTGTTAAAATGTATGGAATTTGTAGATTTACCAGAATTTAAATTAGACCAGAATATTTGTGAGGACGGAAGTAATCTTTCTGGTGGGCAAGTTCAACGAATAGGGATTGCGCGTACAATCGCACATTTAAAAGAGGTACTTTTGTGTGATGAAATAACAGCAAGCCTAGATGCACAGACGGCCATCGAAATTGAAAATCGAATATTGGATTTAAAAGAAGAAACTGTATTATATGTAACACATAAATATTTTGACGAAACACTAAAGAAGTTTGATTGTATTCTTGTATTTAAACAAGGACGGATTGTTGAACAGGGATCATTTGAAGAACTTATGAAAAATAAAGGGGACTTCTTTAGCTTAAAAAACAAGGGACATATTTAGAACCTCTTTCAACATTCAGTGATGAGGTTCAATTCGTGATATAATTAGGAACAAATAATGAATTACTTTGAGGATTAGTAGGTGGACAGTGCATGAATGATTACAGAGGATTATTGATTAAGAAACAACGAAAAGAGTTAGACATATCATTAGAAGCTTTATCACATGGGGTTTGTTCTCCTTCATATCTTTCTAAAATTGAAAATAATATCTTGGTCGCAAATGATGATATATACAATTTGTTGTTTAAAAAATTAGGGATTTCTACGATGGATACAATTAAAGAGGAAAAAATTAAACAGATGTTGGATCTTTTCTTTAAATACTATATGTCATCGGATTCAAAAGTATTTAAGATAATTAATGAGCTTTTGGAATATAAAGATGAGGTTGTGTCATCCTATTTGTTTGTTCAATATCAATTGTTTTTACTGTATGCTTCCGAAATGAATTCTCAAATCAATATATCACTTGCTGAAGTGGAAGCGTATTATTCGTACATGGATGATTCGCAAAGAGAATATTTTAATTTGTTTAGATTATCTTCTGGAAATATCGAACTATCTGATAATGAGGAATGGATATTTATACGTAGATTGAAGGCAAAAGCCAATCTATATATGTATCAAAAAAACACTTTTGCGGCATACGATCTGTACAAAACATGTTTAAATTATGCGATTGAATTAGGAAATAAAAAATTGATTGCGGAAATTCTTTGTTCATTAGGATGGCTTTGTCTGGATATAGATTTAAATCAAGCTGAAAAATATTACACAAGTGCAGCTCAGTATGACTCACAATATAGGATGTTGGCTTTTTTTAATCTAGGAGCAACTATGATACAGCATAAGGATTGTATGGAAAAGGGGAATCAATATTTAAAGAAAGGATTAAAATCATGTACGGATGACTTTTTTGCAGTCAAATATAAAGAAGTTTTATTCGTATATGCGATACTAAAAGATAATATTAGTGATGCGAAAAAAATAATCAAAGAATTAGATGATTCTAGCTATATAGATGTTTTCTCTATGATGCTAAATGAGGATTATCAATTGAATGTAGACTATCAGAATCGATTAAAAGAATTAAAAAATGATTCTTCTTTATTTAAATTTTTATTCATAAAAAATTGTGAATACTTGCATAAATATAAAGAGATTTGTGTCGCAAATGATTTTATATAATTTTTAGTTTGTGCAAGATTACCTAATAAATTGAACTTAATATAGACAAGAAACACATTTATTTCTCAATGACAGTTTCTTGTCTTTTCTTTTGTCTTGAAAAATAATAAGCCTAAGGAAAAGGGGTTATTTATGTTTAAACTTGTTCAGAATCATAAAGTATTATATTTTATTTCGCTTATTCTCATTGTTTCATATTCAGTAGTGGATCTATTGAAATCCATCTTGATGAGCTATATATTTGATGATCATCTTCTAGATTCAATTTCAAGCCTTATAGTGATCGTATTGGTATTTTTAGGTGTCTATTTAATTGTTTCCACTTTACAACAATATGTAGTAGAGGTGTTGAAGAATAAAATACGTTATAGTCTTAATCAAAATTTGTATCAATCGTATGCTTCCAGGAATATAGAATCGTTTCAAAAAAAGGATAGCAGTGAGATATTGAATGAATTTAATAATGAAGTGAATGTGGTGATTGATAATTATGTTTCTTCAAAATTAAATGTGTTCTCATTAACCATTTCATTGATACTTGGAAGCCTATATATCGCAAATCTAAGTGTAGAAATATTAATGTTTCTGCTCTTTTGTGCTTTTATAACGATTTTTATAAATAGTATTTTTAAGAATCGTTTAAAGAAGAATCAAATGAATTATTTGGATTCAATGAAGCAATGGCTTTGTTCTATTAAAAATCTGTGTCGCTGTTTTAGTGATATAAAGATTTAAAATTTGGAAAAAGTATTTTGTGACGGTCTGGACATTGAGAATAAGAATATAGAACAAAGTACTCTAAAAAATAATGGATTTATAAAAATACTTACTTCTATAAATTCTTTTATTTCTCAAGCTATGTTTTTTTTGACATTGCTCTTTGGAATTGTGTTAATACATTATAATCGATTAACAGTTGGACAATTATTAGGGATTGCACAAGCCAGTAATATGGTAATTATGCCAATCGTTAATTATGCAAATCTTCGAAATATGATTCAGTCTTCTAAGCCAGTTCTACAAAAACTGTTGGATAATTCAATATGCTCTGAAGAGAATGAACCCATTATTTTTGATGAACAAATTCATGACATTAAGATTAAGCATTTATGTTATTGTTATGGTGTTCGTCAAATATTGGATTTAAGTAATTTGGTAATAGATCAAGGAAAAAAGTATTTAGTCATTGGAAAAAGTGGAGATGGTAAGAGTACTTTTTTAGACATTTTAACAAAGCAGAAGAAAGCAGATGGCATTTATGTGAACGATAAGGATTTGAAGGATGTTCAATTTAGCACCTATGCCGATAAGTTTTCTTATGTGAATCAAGACAATGACTTATTACCATTTTCCTTTGAACAAAATATTACTTTAGGAAGGAAAATGAGTAAATATTCCTTGAAAGATTTAGTAACTATATTTAATTTAGAATCAATATTTGATAAAGAAAGAGACAATCTTGATTTTGAACATTTAAATCTAAGCGGTGGAGAGAAGCAACGTATTTGTTTGGCAAGAGCAATGTACAGAAATAAAAAATGGCTTTTCTTGGATGAGGCGTTTTCTGCAATTGATAAAACAAATTCAGATCGAATACATCAATTCATTTTATCCAATCCAGATCTTACAGTATTGTCAATAGAACATAAAGTAACAAAAGAAACAGTTTCTTTATATGATAAAGTCTTATTATTTGGAAATAAAAGGATTGTATCTATGGATGTGGAAGAATATTTAAATAGTAGCTTTTAAAAGAGAATACATAATTACAATTCTTTCTTTTTTATGGGTTTTAAATAATTCTTCTTTAAAGTTCTTTCATCTTCAAAAAAAGCTTTTTCTGATTTTGAAAGAGTATGATTTTCTAATTTTAATTCAGTTAGCTTTAATGTACAAATTAAATCAGCTACTTGAAACAATCGATATTGTGATGGAATTACTTTTCTAAATTCTACGTTTTCTAATAAAGCATTAAAAACAGAAGAGAGAACACGGGTTACTTCCACTTGCCCATTATCATAATATATTTTCACAACATCGAAACTACAAAATAAATCCATATTTTCTCGAATTAGCGAGGATAATTGTTTGCTTAATTTACCCGTGGCCTCGATAGAATCCTTAATATGCTTCTTTTCGATATATATTGTTTTGTATGAAATATCAATATGTCTGATAAATGCCATTAATTTTTTTAATATCTTTCTTCTTTCGTCTAGTGACATTCCTTTATATTCTTCTTCTGAACGAATAATTGGACCTGCATGGACACAGTGATTAGATAAGTTTAAATAAGCTAATTCATCATTAAAATGTGATAAATCAAATTGAATATCATTACTTTGATTGTGGAAAACTAAGGAAATAATATAGTAAGGAGCATGATAATCATATTCCCCAAAATCTCCAGATTCATCGACGAAAACACTTAATTCCATTACGCACCCTCAACTATCCAAAAGAAATGGCGGGTGTCTTACCCGCCTTTGTGTGGACCCGGGTCTTTCGACCAGCCCTAGCTTTTAAAAGCCTTTTTACACCTTTATTATAGCCAAACAAGACTTTAAAATCAAACTTTTTTCATTTCTTGTAATTCTTCATTTACATCTTTGTATTTTGTCGGATGTTGATCTGTGCAATGGTATTTATTCTTTAAACGATTCATCATATAAGTAGCAGCACTCGTGCCAACTTCATCATTGTCTAGATGAAATACAATTGTTTTAATGTTTGGATGTCTGCTTAAAAATGATTTTAAAAATATAGGAATATCACCATTTGCTTGATTATTTGCACCGGCTAAAGATAAATAGTTCTTTGTAACAAAGTTCTCATTATTTTCTTTTAAGATGGTCATATAAGATAAAAGATCAATAGCTGCCTCAAATACATGAAGTTCATCCCTATTGGTGTTTGTGTAAGAAAAGCTGAAAGCTTTATTACTTCCTGCATGATCTAAATACAAACAAAATCGATAAGAATAAGTGTGTTCATGAATTTGAGAAACAGTATAAAAATCAAAATGAAACGATTGAATATATCCAAATGAATCAGATCAAAGTCATGAACAGTGGAATAAGAGTAAATTAAATGTAAAATTGAAGGATTGACTATGCTTCCATGTAGAGATACAGAAAACAATCGCTAATGTGCTAAATGTAGTGCTTGATTGTAGAGTTCACTGTTCCAACAGAAAGACAGGAATCCAAATAATGTATGATTTTTGCATAATGTTGTCAGTTAAGAACCTTCATTGCATGCGGTGAGGATGATTTTATCTTGCTGTTCTATCGAAAGTAGTGTTTTCCTTAGTTCAAGCATTTTTTCATTTTCGACAATAATTAAATCATTCTTGTTAGAAATTTGGTGGATATTTATGATAATACACCGTTATATTCATTCTTTTAGAATAAAAAGATTATTCATCTTAAAGATTAAATTTTGTCATTTAATGCATTATCCATTATAATTGACCTATGAGAATTGCAGTATTAGAAGATAGTTTGATTCAACAAAAAAGAATACGAAATCTATTAGATTTAAGTCATAGACTTTGTTTCTTTAGTGCAGTTGAAGAATATATGGAATCCAATTCCTATTTTGATTTATTGTTGCTAGATATTGAATTAGGAAATCAAAATGGCATTGAATTCATTAAAAAACATCCAGACAAACAGCGCTTCATTGTATATGTAAGTAGTCATAGTGAAGCTATGGCTGATACATTTGATACAAATGTCTTAGGATTTATAATAAAAGATAGAATAGAAGATGCTTTAGTTGAAAAGGTAAATCAAGTGGAACAACGTATTCATCAATTAGAGAAGATTGCACTGAATTTACCGTATGAGACAAGGTATGTGTATAGGGATGATATTCTGTATTTTCAAATTGACAATGGCATATTCGTCTTATTGAAAGATGGAACGAAATTATCTTTAGTGAATGAAACATTAAAGGAAATAGAAGCAACGCTGTCGGATTCTTTTATCCGTGTAAATAATAATGTACTTATTAATTTTTCTAAAGTCGATTATTTGGATGTAAAGAATCATAAGATCATTATGTTAAATGGTACGATTATTTCTGTGAGTGTTCGAAGATGGAAAAAGGTAAAAGAACACTATATTCAGATGAGGACAAGCATATGAATATTCTAATGAACAGTATGTATTATGTTTGCGAACAATGTTTCTATTTAAAAATAACGAAGAATTCACTATATCCAAAATGCATTCTTTCATTCTTATTAAATGGTTTATGTGTATTTTTGACCAGTGAATATATACATATAAACTGGCTATCTGTATTTCTACAATTGTTGATTCCCATTCTATGTTTGAATGTTTCTACAAAGGAATATCATATATTAGAATCTGTCATTTCAAATTTGATTGTTGTCTTATTTCAAACAATGAATATCCTTCTATTCCGTTCTTTAACTATAGAATATTATGCATTTTCAACAATACTCACAATCGGTGGATGTGCAATCTTTTATCAAATTTTTAAATATGAAAGTTTAGAATTTGGTAAAAATACGAAATATATAATTTCTATAATCCTATTTATATTTAGCTATCTTTATATGTTGTTGATGACAGACTTGTTTTCTAAAACAGAATTTACATATATGTATTTTATAAAGAACAGCCAAATCTATGTGTTTATGTTTACCATATCTGTTCTTGTGTTATTAAGTGTAGCTATCATTGTTTTTTCTAGAATACGCTCAAAATTAGAGATTGAGATGTATCGAAATTTCATTGAACTATCCAGTCATTATACAGAACAAATGATTCACGAACAGACGGGAATCAAGGAGTTGATTCACGATATGCGAAATTCTTTGGATGATATAAAGGTTCTGTCGCAAAAGAAAGAATATGAGGCAATTGAAGAACAAATCAATCAAGAGTTAGTAAAATATGGAAAGTTATATCCCAATTCTATATGCATAAATCCATATGTGGATGTGATCCTACAAAACTTTATTCAAGAACACAATTTGAATTATGACATACAGATACATGTTCCTAAAAAAATCGATTCTATGGATTCACAAGACTTAACAACACTACTTACATGTGTATTGGATAGTAGCTTAGTTAAAGAAAATGAGACTTTCATGTTTCATATGAATCTAAAGGAGAAAGAGCTAATTTTACATGTTCAATATTCTTTGGACATACAGAATATGACACCTTCAAATAAATCCATACTGAATATCATTTTGAATAAGTATCATGGAACAAAAATCATGGATTCAAAGGATATGAAAATCATCTTATTTATCGAATAATCGAAATCAATTGACGGTTATTCGATTTTTTTAATGCTTCTTTTCCTTATGTGTATTAATAAAGAAAAGGAGTGGATGAAATGTGATTAAAATACAGAATCTAAAGAAAGTGTATAAAGATTGTGTGGCACTCGATATGGTTTCTATGCACATAAGAAAAGGGGAATTTGTTGCGATTATTGGAGCAAGCGGAAGTGGAAAAACTACTATGCTCAATATTATTGGTGGTTTAGATACGGATTATATGGGAAGTTGTGTAGTTCGAAATAAAGAGATGTCTTCTTTATCGGATGTAGAGTGTTGTACATTAAGAAGTCGATACATTAGTTATGTATATCAATTTTTTAATCTGATTTCTTTTTTGACAGTGAAAGAAAATGTGTGTTTGGCAAGTCAAATTAAAGGGAAAAAAGTGGATGCAAAAGAATTGAATCAAGTATTGAAATTGCTAGGGTTAGAGCATAAAAAAGATCGTTTTGCGAATGAATTGTCTGGAGGTCAACAACAGCGCGTTGCGATTGCTAGAGCGATTCTTGCACATACAGATATCATACTGGCCGATGAGCCAACGGGAAATTTAGATGGTGAGAATGCTGAAAATGTGATGGACATTTTAAAAGCGTTGAATAAAGAGGGGAAAACAATTGTGTTGGTTACGCACGATTTAAAAATCGCAAATTATGCAGACCGAATTATTCGTTTAGAACAAGGGAAAATTGTATGAATATAGTCAAAAAATATAGAAGTCGTAATAAGAAAAGCTATGTTTTATTATTCAGTATTTTGTTTTTGTGCATATTTCTTTTAACTTCTCTCTTTGTAGTAAAAGACTCTTATGATTTATATCGAATCAATGCAGCCAAAAGTTTTTATGGGGATTATGATGTGAAATATACAACTTTTGCGTATACACAAAATAAAGAATATACAGATACATACCTAGATAGTTTAAGTTATGAAACACCAATGCCCTATGTGTATAAAGGTACTTTTGATTCTTTGGTTTCAACTACAGATTTTAGTGTCTATCCAATACGTTTGATAGAAGGAGAGTATCCTAAATCTAATGAGGTGTTGATTCATAAAAAGTATCGGAATAAATATAAGGTGCAGGATACAATAAAATTATATTCGGATCAGAAGTCTAAAGAATATACGATTAGTGGTGTATATGAAAATCTAAATAATCAGCTCGTCAATTATAGTTTTTATACAGCCACGAATTCAAAAAAGGATGCGATGTATGTCTATGCAAATTTAAAAGATAAATCGGCAATCGCAACACTACCCGTACAGGATTATGAATTGAATTCAGATATGGTGGTTGCCAAATATCATTTGAATGTTGAATATGAAAATATTTTTAAATTTCTAATCTTGTTTATGAGTGTATGTTGTTTCTTGTTTGTTTATAGCGTTCTATCTGTACACTTAAAGAAAAAGCAGGCTTTTTATGATCAACTCTACATATTGGGAATGAATAAAAAGAAAATTCGTTTGTATATGATTAAGGAATATACCTTGCTTTTTGCACTGATTGAGTGTATGGGAATCGGATTTACATTATTATTGTGGGGCTTGTTTTTAAAATGGATTCAAATGAATCTTCCATTTAGTTTACATATATCAAAATATCATCTATGTATTTTATTATTGATTTTATTTGTACAATATATATTTGCATTTGGATTGAGTTTAGTACGACCTAAACATTATTTCTTTAGAAAATTGCATATTTCCAATCTATCTTTAATTGAAACAATGAGAAATGGCAATGGTCTGTTTATTGCACTGATTGTTGCGATGAGTTCGATGTTTATATGTGTATCCATGCAGTCATTAACATCTTGGATTCAAACTAATCAACAAGAAGTACAGTATGAACATGATGTGAGTGCCACATTTAATATATTTGATCATACATTGATTCCTGAATTTATTGAGGAATCAAAAGAAATTCTTAAGTCATATGAGCATGAATTTAATTATAACATTCAATGCGATGCGAATATAAATAATGAACAAATAGAAACCAAGATTACAGATGAATATAATGATTTTGTCTTAAGTAATTCATATGAAGATAATGTAAGATTGCATTTGTATAAACAAAGTGGAGAATTAATTGATGTACTCGATATACCGGTAGAAGAACATATAAATAGTGGGGATAATAAAGTTTTGTATATTCCTGAATCAAAAGTAATGGAATGGCTAAATACATATCCAGATACATTTATTACGGGTGATTTGTGGGTAAATACTAAACAATCATCATTACTAAAAAAGAAGCTTGATCATATCCAATTGTCTAGAAGAGATGATTTCTATGTAGTCGATAATAAAACGGACGCAAAGAATCTTGTTGAAATCATGAATATGTGTCAAAAAATAGTTCAGTTCTATCAATTTGTATTGATGATCACTTCTATCGTGATCGTATATATGCAGTTGTATCAATGTTTCTACTCACATAAGAATGAGTATGATCTGCTGCATACCATTGGCATGTCCTATAAAAAAATTCGTAGGATGTATATAGTGAAATTGTTGGCTTTCATAATAATACTGGATGTGATTGTATTGTTGATTCTTCGAACAATTCAAATTGAAGTATTAGTTTTATATTTAATTGGAAGTCTAATACTTTGTACTTTGTTTACTGAATTAATTTTCTTTCGCATATACAAGTAGTGTATTTAAAATGATTTATCAAATGTCAAAAAGCCCTTGTTTAAGGGCTTTTCTGATCATATGTCCAATTCAATGTGCTACACAGTGTGTAGCATTTTTAAACAATTAAAATAATAATGATAAGTAATCTTGTCTTGAATCAAGTATTCTGATAATCTCGATATTATCATTTTTGATATTGTAGAATACAAGTTGTTTTGATATGACGAAATAACGTAATGGAGTATCTACATTAAACCGATCCGACATTTTTGGGCCTAAATAAGGGTTGTCTTTTAATAAAGCAATCGTATTTACAAGGGTGCTTTTTAATTTTTGTGCAGCTTGTTCGTTGTTAAATCGACTAATAATATAGTTTTCAGTGTTTAAAAGATCATCAATAGCTGTCTTCTTGTAAATAATTTGCATATTATAAACCTAATATTTTTTCAGCTTCTTCTTCAGAATAAGATTCAGTACAATTCATACCAATTTCTAATTCTTTCATGAGTTTAGTTAAAGCTTTGGCTTTCATGTTTTCAGCATTATCTTCAGTTACAGAAAATGGAAAGCCTCCAGTATTTAATGCTTGTTGAAAAAATACATTAACCGCATCCGTTAAAGTTAAACCGTTTTTCGCAAAAACTTCTTCTAATTCATTTTTAATTTCTGAATTCATACGAATTCTAAATACATCATCTTTTTGAGCATTGATTACGTTACGCATAATTAACACTTCCCTTCATTTATAGTATAGGGATATTTTAACAAAATATCAATAGATGTAGTAACAGTGTATCTACATCTAATTCTTAAATATAAAAAGAGCTAGTTTTAGCTCTTTTCATCGTCCTTTACATACTCCAATATATCACCAGGTTGACAATTTAACACTTCACAAATAGCTTCTAAAGTGGAGAAGCGAATCGCAGAAATCTTACCCGTTTTCATCTTTGACAAGTTGACATTGCTGACGCCAACTTTTTCAGATAACTCTTTCAAACTCATTTTTCGATCGGCCATGACACGATCTAATCGCAATATAATCTTACCCATAATTACAATGTCTCGTCACTCAATTGTTGTAGTTCTTGTCCATATCTAAATATATAAGACAATAAATAGATAAGTGCGGCAAAAATGAGGAAGCTTAAGTGAAGACGAATATCAAAATTTATTTGTGTAACATATTTAGTGTTGAAAAGTAGATCGAAGTTGAGTATCTGTTTAAAATATAGAACACGACATACTTCAAGAATATTAAAGACAATACCACCTGCAAGAATATACTTGGCAAGTTTTTTGATGTGATTGGCAACACGAACATCAAATGGAGTATGATCCATTGTAATTGTACAAATGGATTCAATCGTTTGTATAGATTTATAGATGATGAATATAAATATAGCGGTGATTAATAAAATCAATGGTAACCACATTGACATTTTATCTTTGTTTAATGCCAAATCATCTTTAAATATCAATTGAAGATAGTCAATTCTTATGCTTCCAAATAGAGTATTATATACATCTTTGTTGAAGGCATAAAATAAGCTTAGTCCAATTATCAACGCAAAAGAGATTAAACAAACCTGTCGAACGACTTTTAAAACAGAGCACATTTTCTTCAATAAATCTTTAGACTTATCATTCATGATATTACCTCCTAACATTAAATAATTAATGTTTATCGTTAATTTTATTATATATTACATAAATAATAAGTCAATATGATTTACTTTAAAACGCCAATTTCTTTTAAAAATAATTCACGATCTTTTCGAATCAAGAAGACACTTGTGATATACATGCCTGGATCATTGATAGGACGAATAATCATATCCATGGTATGTCTTGTATCAGCATCAGAAAAAGGGATGATTGCGATTGAGTTAAATGTACATGCCCACTCAATTGCGGTTTCGTTGATTGAAGTAATAATCGCAATATTATACGCAACGGCATGTTGTTCAAATACAGTATATACCGTGTTGGAAATGTCAAAAGGAATCGCTAAAGGGATGCCTTGAAATTTTGATGTTCGGTCTTAAATATTCTCTTGTATATATTGAAACAGATTTTCAACAGACATGCCATTTTGAACTAATAATTCATTTGGATCATAGTCTGTGTGGAAAGCTTTTGAGATACCATAATTCTTTACTTTTATATCACTATCTCCATAATAAGATGCGATATTTTGACCATATCCAGATACGAGTTCTCCATCTTCTAAAGTTAGAATGTGCGTATGATTTTTCTTTAACTTTTCTAATAACTCTATATCTAATCCAGTTAAAAATCTAGGATTGATGACTGTAATTTGAATGCCAATTTCTTCTTTTATTTTTTCTGCAACTTTTTTTGCGAAACCTAACATACATCCAACCGCAAAGATTGCGAATTTTTCTCCTTGGATTTCAACTTTATTTTTAAGTACAGAATAATCTGTTTCATCTTTGATTTCACTAGAAACAAAACTTGCGGGAATACGAATACCAACCGGATGATCCTTTTGTGTAGTCGCGTACTTAAACATTTGTTCATATTCTTCTTTTGTGGTTGGTGCTAAATAAATAAGATTTGGGATGTGCGCAAACATTTGGATGTCGCATAGGGCGATATGCGTATTGGAATTCATGCCATAGACACCAGGACTCAACACAAGCATTACTGCTGGATTATCATTTAAACATAAATCGTGTGAAAGCTGGTCATAGGTTCTTTGAAGGAATGGGGCATAGGTTCCAAATACGGCGGTTCCTCCATTTTTGGCAATACCGCTACTCATTGCGACCATGTTTTCTTCGGCGATACCTACATCGATAAATTGTCCACGATCTACATATTCTTGACGAACATCTTGTGTAAAACCAAGTCCCATTGGTGTTCCTGCATTTAATACAATGGCTTTTTCGTTGTTGTCTAGAAGTGTTTTAATGCTGTCAAATACAGTCGTGTCATTACTTCCACTAGTAAAACGAGGACTACCATCTTCCACATGGAAAGGACCACCTGCATGCCATGCTTCTCTATTTTTTTCGGCATAAGCCAAACCTTTTCCTTTAATAGTATGAATATGTAGTACAACAGGATGATCAATATCTTTTACAGAATTGAATAAATCCACCAATTTAAATAGGTCATGTCCATCCTCTAAATAATGGTATTCCAAACCAAAACTTTTAAAGATATTGTTTGTGCAATTTCCATTGGATTCACGAAGTTCCTTTAAATTTTTATATAAACCACCATGGTTTTCAGCAATACTTTGATCATTATCATTCACAATAATAATTAAATTGTTTCTATATTCTCCTGCATAGTCCAAGGCTTCTAAGGCTTCGCCACCAGAAAGAGAACCATCTCCGATAATCGCAATGATGTTTTCTTTTCCATGATTTAAATCTCTTCCTTTTGCCAAACCCAAAGCTAAAGAAATCGATGTAGATGTGTGTCCAATCGTAAAGAAATCGTGTTCACTTTCTTCTGGGTTTGTATATCCAGTTACATCATGAAAGTGTTCTTCATCCAAAAAAGCTTGTTTTCGTCCAGTTAGGATTTTATGTGGATAAGACTGATGAGAAACGTCAAAGACGAATTTATCAATTGGCGAATGAAAAACATAGTGTAATGCAGTAGTTACTTCGACCATACCTAAGTTAGGACCATTATGTCCTCCGGCAAGGGAAATTTTGTGGATAAGTGCATCACGTGTTTCATCTGCCAAAATACGTAATTCATCTAGATTTAATTTTTGAATGTCACTTGGACCATTAATATTTTCTAAATACATGTCATTACCTCCTGTAATTGAAGGTATGATAGCACCTAAAGTTAACTTTAGGTCAAGTATTTAATGAAATATTTTGCCGTTTTGTTTAGTTCCATTCCTTTGCTAGTAGGAAATCACGGATGTTTCGATGATTGATGCCATTTTGGCTCATGTCAAATTCATCAAGAGAAACAACGTACTTTGGAAAATTATCTTTAATACGATCATAAGCACCGAATTCACGATCAATTGTTTCTTGGGATGCCAATAGATAAGTGACTTGAACATATATTTTTTCGCCTTGTTTGTTGCATACAAAATCTATTTCTTTATTGCCATTTCTTCCTACAGTTACATCAAATCCTCGGCGCAATAATTCTAGATATACGATATTTTCTAAAATAAGATTGATGTCTCGCATATTACCACCAAAAATAGCCTCACGGATGCCGTGATCGGCAATATAATATTTTTCATTGGAAGAAAGAATTTGTTTACCTTGTAAATCTTCTCGTTTCACTTGATAAAACAAGTAAGCTTCACAACAGTATTTGATATAGTTCAAAATTGTTTCCGGAGATACAGTTCGCTTTTCGTTTTTTAAAAACTTTGCGAGTGAGGATGCAGAAAAAGTTGTTCCCACATTCGCAATCACATAAGCAATGATTCGTTCTAATAAATCAATATCGCGAATTTTATTTCGTTTCATGATGTCTTTGAGTTGAACAGAGTTAAATAGATCTTGAAGATATTGTTTAGACGGAGCATCTGCATAACGAATGTTTGAAAGATAAGGCATACCTCCGACAATAAGGTATTTTTGAAAACATTGCTGAATGGATGCATCAGGAGTAATCGAATGATACAGTTCCATGAATTCTTTAAAAGAAAATGGATATATCACAAATTCTACATATCGGCCGCCTAAATACGTTGCAAGTTCACTAGATAGTAGATTTGCGTTTGAGCCTGTAATGTAAATGTCACAATCCAACGATACGCGAAAGGAGTTGATACACTTTTCCCAATCCTTGACTTCTTGTATTTCATCAAAGAATAGATAAACTTTTCCTCCTATTTCTGAGGCTCTTGCACTGATTTCATCATGCAGTGCTTGTGCAGTTTGTAAGTGGGAGTAGTTCATATCTTCAAAATTGATAGAGATAAACTGTTTTGGATTGATACCAGACTCTGTAAGCTCTTGTTGAATTAGCTTTAACATGACGGATTTGCCACAGCGGCGAATCCCAGTCATGACTTTGATTAAGTCAGTTCCTATGAATGGACGGATGCGACTCATATATAGTTCACGTTTGATCATAATTTAAAGCCTCCTTTAATTATAGTTTAACACATTTATAAGTGATGAACAGTGTTAAAAATATAAAATCATAAGTTATAACTGATGAAAAATGAAAATGCACGTAATATTTAAGGTATAAAAAATAAAAATACCCATAAGTACAACATGTACGGTTGGACTTGAAAAGTTTGTCCATTCTGTATTGTCAAAGACAATTAATCCAATTGTATCTGGCATTAGGTTACGATAATCTTTTAATGCCAAACAAACTCGTGGTAATAAGAAGCAGTTGGCTACAAAGATTAGAGTACGAACACCAAAACGTAGTTCATTATATAGTAGATCACGTAATGCATCGCTTGTCACATCATCAGCTACAACGTGTGTTTTGCATGTTTTTCCTTTTGTTTCTACTTAATACATGAGGATCTGCCGTAATCATAATGAATTCATCAAATCCATCATCAATTAAGCGTGTTCCTAGATTTAATATAGATTCAGTCATTGATTCATAATAAAGTTCTCCTAAATAAAATGGAGTTTTTTTGGTATAAGAAAAGCTGTGGACTAAGCGATGTTAAAATCACTTTCTGTCTCACAGCTTTTTCTTTCTTTTACTATGAATGGTAAATGGAATAGACTAAGTCCAATCACTCCAAGCATGATGACTCTAAATAAATAGATATAGTATCCATGATTTAGGTTAAGGAATGGAAGTCCTTCTAATGGTGGTCTTACAATAAACATAAAGTTTGTATCATAAACTGCCAAAATAGAATTCATATATAAATTAAAAATTAATAACGCAAATAATACGACTAAATTGTTTTTAAATGCCTGCATACCTAAGTTCGCATGTTTGAAACGAATCAAATATAGAGAAAACCATGTTAATGTTGCATGATACATGAAACATTGATATACATTGGCTATATTAAATTCAACGCCATACGTTGGAATCAAGATAGCGGCGATTCCTCCACAAGTACCGACAACCGCAAAGAAGTTGATCATTTTTTGTTTTAGTGGACCATCCTTTCCAAAAGTGATGTAGGCCGCAATAAACAATAAGATACTGCAGATATGGAATGGAAGGGATTGCGGATTTAAGTGCATTCCTCCATGTGTACTTGGAATCATATCTGACATCATTTTTGTGGTTTCGCTAAGTAAACATATAAACATAAAGAAGTAACAAGCGTTTTGTAGCGTGAAATCTTCTTTTTTCGCATAGTGATTCATAATTAGGATAAATAGAATACAAATTCCTATCCATATAAAGTGTTTTGTAGTAAACATATGCCCTCTCCCTGTAGTCAACAGATTATATCATTCAAAACATAAGTAAACAATGATAAATTTCTTAAACTTATCTTAAATACAGTGATATACTTAGTCGTTAGTGAGGTTTTTATGAAACGGATTGATTTTGAAAATGATACAGTGACAAGAAATATAGTAAATGCTGCTTTCCCGTTATTGGTAGCACAAATAATGAGCCTTCTATACAACGTTGTGGACCGTATCTATATTGCTCGAATTCCTAGTGTTGGTACATACGCATTAGGCGCTATTGGATTATGTTTTCCTTTAATTGTGATAATAAATGCATTCGCAAATCTATTTGGCAGTGGAGGAGCTCCACTATTCTCCATTAGTCGTGGAGAAAAGAATAGTACAAAGGCAAACTTAGTCATGAATACATCCTTCACAATGTTAGTATTGTGCTCGATTGTTTTAATGATTGTTCTTTATCCTTTGTTGAAGCCTATATTAACCTTGTTTGGAACATCCTCATCAGCTATGAAATATGCCTATCCATATATGATGATTTATCTAATAGGAACACTACCTTCTATGCTTACTTTGGGGATGAATCCATTTATCAATGCACAAGGCTATTCAACAGCAGGTATGTGTTCAGTTTTGATTGGTGCCATTATGAATTTAGTGCTAGACCCAATGTTTATTTTCCTGTTTGGACTTGGCATTCAAGGCGCTGCCATCGCAACCCTCATTTCTCAATGTGTTTCAGCTATATTTGTGTATTGGTTTTTAAAGAATCGTTCGGAATTAAAAGTAAGATTACTTAAAAAAGAGGAATGGATTGTTTGTAAAAGGTATGCGCAAAATATTGTTAGCTTAGGAAGCAGTAGTTTTATTATGCAGCTCACAAACAGTTTGGTTTCGATTTGTTGCAACAACGTACTATCCATTACGGGTGGAGACATTTATATTTCAGTTATGACTATCATTTCAAGTGTGAGACAATTAGTAGAAACACCGATTCACGCAATCAATGATGGTTCTAGCCCAGTTTTAAGCTACAACTATGGAGCTAGAAGAGCAGAACGTATTCGTAAGGCAATTGGCGTAATATCTATACTAGTCTTTGGCTATACTGCCATAGTTTGGAGTTTCATTATTTTGATTCCACATATATTGATTCAAGTCTTTAGTTCAGATCCTGTATTAATAAGGAATACCGTACCAGCTTTGAACCAATATTTTGCAGCCTTCATGTTCATGGATTTGCAGTATATTGGACAGAATGTATTTAAGTCATTGAATAAGAAGAAACAAGCCATCTTCTTTTCGATATTAAGAAAAGTCATTATTGTCGTTCCTCTTACATATATCATGCCATTATATCTTCATATGGGTACAGATGGTGTTTTCTTGGCAGAACCTGTATCGAATGTGATTGGTGGAACTCTTTGCTTCGTAACAATGTTAGTAACAATCATGCCAGAATTAAAGAGAATGGAAAATAAAAATGTGATAGAATGATATCCGTGAGGTAGAAAAAATGGTACAAGATATTTATCCACATAAATTACACAATGAATTTGATCCTAATGTACAGGCAACTCAAGAGGATGTATTGCTGTGTATTGTGAATGGAAAGATTTTAATTCATTTAAATTGTTTTGAAAATAAGGAAGTTGTTTTTCCTAAAGTAAAAGAAATACAAATACATTCAGAATATCGTTATTTATTTTCAATTGATAATACAAAATATTTCTTATGTGATATGCAATTAGGAGAGGACCAGATTCCATCTGGATATGGGTATGTTGAAGAGAGAAGTTTGCGTATTGAAGGGATTGGTCCAAAAGACAATTTGTTTGCGGCCATTACTGGAAAACATTTGGCAGATTGGTATCGAGATACTAAATTCTGCGGAAGATGTGGACATAAGATGGTGCATTCAACAAAGGAAAGAGCGATGGTTTGTCCAGAGTGTTATAACACGGTGTACCCAAGAATTATGCCGGCTGTGATTGTAGGTGTAATCAATGGGGATAAGTTGTTGCTGACAAAATATCGTACGGGATTTAAGTATAATGCGTTGATTGCTGGCTTTACTGAAATTGGAGAAACGGTTGAAGAAACGGTAAAACGTGAAGTTATGGAAGAGGCCGGAATCAAAGTCAACAATATACGTTACTATAAGTCACAGCCTTGGGGAAGTGCCAATGACATTTTGTTGGGGTTCTTCTGTAATGTAAAAGGAAATGATGAAATATCTATGGATACTAATGAATTGAAATATGCAGATTGGGTTCAAAGAGATGAAATCATTCTTCAACCAGGTGAATTTAGTTTAACGAATGAAATGATGAAATTATTTAAGGAAAATAAAGTAGAGTGAAAGTATCACACTCATTCTTCTAAAAATGATGAGGATATGGTACAATAAAGCGTGTAAAAAATATTTATAGAAAATAGGAGTGAAAAATTATGGCAATTTCTGCAGGTGATTTTAAAACAGGATTAACTTTAATCGTTGATGGTGATCCTTGGGTAGTATTAGATTTCCAACATGTTAAACCTGGTAAAGGTGCAGCTATCTTAAAAACTAAGATGAAAAACTTAAAAACAGGGAATACACAAGAAAGAAACTTCAATGCTTCAACTAAATTTGAACAAGCTAATATTTCTAAAAAAGCAGCTCAATTCTCATATGAAGCAGATTCTACATATTACTTTATGGATTTAGAAACATACGATACTTATGAATTAACAGCTGACCAAGTTGATTTCAACAAATACTTTATTGTTGAAGGTGCTGAAGTATCTTTGATGTTCTTCGAAGGAGAATTATTATCTGTTTCTGTTCCAGAAAAAGTTGAATTAACAGTAGCTGAAACAGATCCAGCCATCAAAGGTGCACCATCTAACCAAACTAAAGATGCAACTACAGATACTGGATTAACATTAAGAGTTCCACAGTTCATCGAACCAGGTGAAAAAATCGTTGTATTCTCAACAGATGGAAAATATGCAGGAAGAGCTTAATCGCTCTTCTTTTTTTAACTATGAATAAAGTCGTCTTAATTACAGGTGGTGCTCGTGGTATTGGAAGTGCAATCGCATTGGAACTCGCAAAGCATGGTTATGATATTGTCATTAACTATTTAACTTCTAAACAGCCTGCCAAAGAATTAAAAGAAAAAATTGAATCTCAATATCATGTTCATTGTCTTACAATTTGTGCAGATGTATCCGATGTAGATCAAGTCAATATCATGGTTAGTGAAGTTGAAGAGAAGATGGGTGGCGTAGATATACTAATTAATAATGCGGCTGTGGATCTTTCCAATCTATTTCACTTAAAAAATGCCGAAGAATTTAAAAGAACATTCGATGTAAATGTTGTAGGTGCTTTTAATTGTAGTAAAAGAGTCTATAAACACATGTTGGATCAAGAATATGGAAGAATCATCAATATATCAAGTACCAATGGAATTAATACGTATTATCCAATGTGTATCGATTATGATGCTTCAAAAGCAGCCTTGATTTCAATGACACACAATCTTGCGGCTGAATTTGGACCCTATATCAATGTGAATTGTGTTGCTCCAGGCTTTATTGGAACCGATAATGAACTAAATGGCTATGATGAAGAGTTCTTAAAGGAAGAAACAGAAAAAATCATGGTGAAACGTTATGGAAAACCAGAAGAAGTGGCCTATCTTGTTCGTTTCTTAATTAGTGATGAAGCTAACTTCATCAACAATTCCATTATTCGTATCGATGGTGGACAGATGGGTAGCTGTTAAAAAAGTGGTTAAATCCCTATATTTAAAGTGGATTGACCACTTTTATTCTTTATTGATTGAAGTATCGTTTGAATCGATTTGCAACGATTCGCTTATCGTTGCACAAATTAATGCAACGATTCATTTATCGTTGCATATTGTTTGAAACGAAAAAAGATGCACTTGGCATCTTGATTGCTTTTTATGTTCTAATGTTAATTCACCCTGCATATATAGAGTAGAGTTCAGTTACTAAGGCATCTTCACATTCAAGTACTGTCACAAAAATACGTTCAATCTTATCGCGGCCTGCATTATAGTTACCATATCTGTTGATATACGCAAAGTCAGAATATGAAATGTGATTCTCAATAAATGCGTTTAAGATATAGCCTGAATTGTATAAACATACACCATCAATTTTTTAATAAATATCGTTTAAAACGAAATCCGATTCTTCTGCCATAGTTAATAAAGCACATTTGTTGTACTTGCTCCATATTTTTCTCGATAATCTAATGGCGGGCAGCCTACTCTTTTTAAGAAGAGATTTGAAAAATGTGTTGTGTTTTCATATCCCACTTGTAAAGAAATTGAAACTAAAGAATCCTTTGTGTTAATTAAGCGCCACTTCGCATCGCTGATCCTTCTTTCAATAACATAGTTGATTGGACTAATTCCATAAACCAATTTGAATTTATGAGAAATATGATCTTCACTCATATGAAAATGTTCACTTAAACTTTTAATTGTGATTTTTTGTGAATAATTTTCATTAATATAGATTAAAATATCTTGCACAAAACTTGTGCTCTTAACAATCGAATCAATTTGAGCATCTTTATAAAGATTAAAGTAAATAGTGGCTAATGCAGTAGATAAAATATTACAAGTTGTGATAGAATCATCTGCTTTTTCTTTGGAAAAATATTCTAGTTCTTTAAAAATGCTCGAAATAATTGGCTCATGTACACCTGATTTTTGAAAAGGTTTTTTATTCATGGGTAAGAACAAATCATTTTGGTTGTGTAGTTTGAAATCTTTTATACTGCAAGTCCAACAAGAAATGGGTTCTGTGTTACTGGAAGTAACAGAGTGGATACATCCTTTATTTACAATAAGAAGATCTCCTTTTTGAACGTGAAACACTTCAGTGTTGATTTGATAGTTCGCTTTTCCTTTTGAAAAATATATCAACTCTGTTTCTTCTTTATGCACATGATAAGGAAAAGACCAATGGGGATCGTTAAAACTATGAGAAAGGGTAGCTAAAGTTGGATATACATCAAAAATGGGATTGGATTGATTGGTTTCTTTTGTGATGTCATATAAAAACATAATTACCTCCGAAAACACAATATAATTTTATGAAAAAACAAGATACTATAGTAAAATGCACTTAAATTATATAATTAATTAAAATATTAAACAATATAATTAATGATATATACAAGATACATCGTTTCAAAAAATGAGGTTAATTTCTATAATTTTAGTGTAAAAAGAGGTATATAAAATGTCAAAAATAAAAAGAAATGGAAACAAACCTCAAATCTTAAGTGCTAGACAAGCTATTGATTATATCGAAGATAACGATGTAGTTGCGGTCAGTGGTGCTGGTGGAGGGATTGTAGATCCGTATGCATTGATCAATGCGTTACATGATCGATATGTAGAAACGCAAAGTCCTAAAAACTTAACTCTATGGCATTCAACAGGCCTTGGAGATCGTGGTGAAAAAGGAATGAGCCCATTGGCGTTGGATGGACTTGTAAAAAGAGTTATCGGAGGGCATTGGGGGCAATCACCTAAATTAGCTCAAATGGCTAGTGATAATAAAATTGAGGCTTATAATTTTCCACAAGGAATTATGGCACAACTAGCTAGAACGGCTGCTGCAGGCCAACCTGGAATTTTAAGTAAAGTTGGTTTAGGTACATTTATTGATCCACGTGTCGAAGGTGGAAAACTAAATGAAGTCACAAAAGAAGAGTTGATTCAAGTCATGAATGTAGGTGCACAAGAGTACTTATATTATCCAGTTGTACCTATGAATGTTTGTTTGATTCGAGCAACTACGGCAGATACAGAAGGTTATGCATCGATGGAAGATGAAATTACTTACATTGATGTCTTACAACTTGCTCAAGCTGTACACAATAATGGTGGTACTGTTATTTTACAAGTAAAGCGTGTTGTAAAAGCTGGAACACTTCATCCAAAAAGCGTAAAAATTCCTGGATTCTTAGTTGATGCGATTGTAGTCGAGCCAAATCAAGAACAGCTATATAACGGATCTGATCGATTCTTTTCAGGAGACTATATCGCCGATGATAGTGATGTAAATATATTGCCTCTTGATCAAAGAAAAGTGGTCGCAAGACGTGCTTTAATGGAAGTAAAACCAGGTTATGTAGGAAATGTAGGCGTTGGTATTGCCGATGGAATTGGAAATGTAGCTCGAGAAGAAGGCGTTTCTGATTTATTTACGTTAACCGTTGAAACAGGACCTGTAGGAGGTGCAACAGCACAAGGAATTTTCTTTGGGGCTACAGTCAATGCACGTGCCATTATGGATATGCCAGCCCAATTTGATTTCTATGATGGAGGTGGACTGGATGTTGCCTTCTTATCTTTTGCTGAATTAGATGAAAATGGTGATGTCAACGTTCACAAGTTTAATGGAAAAATCATGGGAACTGGAGGATTTGTCAATATTGTAGCTGGCAGTAAAAAAGTAGTTCTTTGCGGTACGCTTCGTGCAGGTAAGTTGTTGACTACAGTTGCGAATGGAAAAATTACAATTGATCAAGAAGGTAAGTTTGAAAAGATGATTAAAAAAGTCGAATCTGTGACTTTTAGTGCAAAACAAGCAGCTTTACAAGGGCAAGAAGTTATCTATATCACAGAACGTGCTGTATTTAAGTTGCTTGATGGAAAAGTTGTATTAATCGAAATCGCACCTGGTATGGATTTACAAAAAGATATCATTGATCAAATGGGATTTGTTCCAGTTGTATCTAAAGATTTAAAAGAAATGGATGCATGTATTTTTAAAGAAGAAAAAATGAATATTTATGATGAATTTATAGGAGGATAAAAACATGTCAGAAAAAAAAGAAATTAAGAAAGTAGATATTCCATTACATATTGGAGATTCAGCTACATTTGTCAAAACGATTACAGAAACAGATGTTGTTTTATTTGGCGGATTGACTGGAGATTATTCTCAAATGCACTTTAATGAAGAATATATGAAACACACAATGTATGGCACTCGTATTGCACATGGTATTTTAACTTTTGCGATTGGATGTACAGCATCTACTAAAATTCAAGAACAAGTGAAATCACCAGTACCATCTGCATCTTATGGATATGATAAATTGCGCTTTATTAAACCCGTTTATTTTGGCGATACATTAACATGTAAATATACAGTAGATCGTATTGAAGAAGAAACAAATAAAACTTTCTCGAAATTGGAAATTTTTAACCAGCATGGAGAAATTGTATTATTCGCTATTCATATTTTAAAATTTTTCCCATTAGAAGAAGACGGAGAATAATTTTATGAAAATTGTAATGTTAGGAGCCGGTGCTTTAGGTAGTACCATTGGTGGAACTTTAGCAAGTACAAATGAAGTGCATTTTGTAGATATGTGGAAAGAACATGTCGATTTAATCAATAAAAACGGTCTTAAAATGACAGATGAAAATAAAGATTGGTATGTGAAAGTGGATGCACGCTATGATGGAACAGGAATTGGGCCAGCTGATTTAGTGATTGTTTTAGTAAAATCTTTTGCAACAAAAACAGCGATTCAGCAATTGAAAGAAACAAATGTTATTGGAAAAGATACATTGGTTATGTCTTTACAAAATGGCTTAGGAAATGAAGAAACGATTGCCGAAGTTATTGGTGAAGAAAATGTGATTAGTGGAAAAACATATGCCGGTGGACGTTTGATTGAAGCAGGCTACGTGGCTGGTCGTGTTAAGGGTAAATGGACATATATTGGAGAGTTGGATGGAAAAATTACAGATCGAATTCAAAATGTATGTAAGACGTTTAATGAAGCAGGTTTGCTTTGTGAAGTAAGTGACAACATTCGTGGATTAATCTGGGACAAATTATTGATTAACGTAGCCGCTGGTGCACTATGTGGAATTACACATTTGCCATATGGACCATTATATGAAGAAGAATATTTAAAAGATGTAGCAGTTATGGCTATTCAAGAAGGTATTGATGTTGCCAAAGCAGCTGGAGTAAAGCTAAAAAATGAAGATCCAGAGTATCCTTGGTATGCAGCTAGTGAAGGTTTACCGCCAACATTTAAAACCTCAATTCAACAATCATTAGAGTTTAAGAGGCCAACAGAAATTGATTTTATTAACGGATCTGTTGTGGAATATGGTAAAAAATATGGAATTAAGACACCAGTAAACCAAACATTAGTGGCTTGTGTAAAAGGAATTGAAAAATACATTCTTCAATATGAGCCATCATTGCACAAGGAAAAATAATATGGCAGCGTATTTAGAACACATGGCTTTTAAAGTTAATGATTTAGATTGGTGCGTCAGATTTTTTCAAGAAGTGTTTGATATGCCTATCCGACTTTCTTTAGGACAAGCACCCCATCGTAAAATTTGGCTTCATGCAGGTATTCAGTTAAACGAAGATTTAGAATATAAAAATGAGGAAGGTCGTTGTGATCATTTCGCATTAATGGTATCTAACTATGATGAAGTATTAAAAAAGTGCTTGGAATATGGTTGTAAAGCATTGCCAACAGGGGAAAACTGGCTACAGATGCCAAATGGAATGATTATTGAACTAAAACGTGGAGATCAAAAAGCATTAGATACAATTATTTCCCAAAAACCTTGGGTAGATTAGGAGAAATTATGCGTAAGTTAGTGATTGTGAATGGACCGAATAATAATTTTTACGGAATTCGTAATAAGGGTCAATATGGAAATCAGTTATATGCTGATTTAATCGAAGAATTGAAAGAATATGGAGCTACTTTAGGTTTTGAAGTGGAATCTTTCCAAAGTAATGGAGAAGGTGTTTTAATTGACTATTTTCAAAGCTTATATTATGAAGCTGAAAAAACAGGAAAAAAAATACCAATGGTATTAAACCCAGGTGCTTATACACATTATAGTTATGCATTGATGGATGCACTCGAGTCAGTACATACTTTGGTACCGGCTATTGAAGTACACATGTCAAATATTCAAGGAAGAGATAATTTTCGTCATATTTCAGTAACAGCGGCAGAATGTTTGGGACAAGTTTCTGGTATGGGAAAAACAAGTTATAAAATGGCTATGTTTGCGTTTAAACAATTAGAAGAAGAAGGCAACTTGTAGTTAAAATATATTCCTCGATGAAGCTGTAACGGATAAAAAGTTTCAGCTTGATAAAAAAGACCGATATTTAAGACTTAAAAACTTGAATATCGGTCTTTTGTTTGTATGTTAAGAAATTGGTTTTGGAGATGATAAATGACTGAATTATTTAATTTGTACTATATTGGTATGACAAATAGATTATTGTAAACATCTTGTTTAAGTTTAAATCCTACAAAATAATGCAACGATTCAATAATCGTTTGAAATAAAAAAAGATGCACAGGGCATCTTAGTTGTTTTTCATATTTGTTAGGGCAAGAAGAATAGAGAGTTTTCCATATTCTAATGTTAATCCACCCTGCATATATAAAGTATATGGCTCGATGACTGGAGCATCTGCACTTAGTTCGATTGTACTTCCTTGTGTAAAGCTTCCGGCAGCCATAACTTCATCAAATGGATAGCCAGGCATTGGAGCAGCCATAACACGAACAAATGAATCAATAGGACTTGTGGATTGAATGCCTTGTGTAAAGCTAACAAGATTTTCTTTCGAGCCCAGTTCTAAAGTTTGAATGATATCCGTTCTTTCATCATTATAAGCAGGAGATACATTCTTGTATCCTAATTTTTCTAGCATATAAGCTGTAAAAACGGCTGTTTTTAAAGCACTCTTAACGGCATTTGGTGCCATGAAGATACCTTTAAAGAAAGAGTTGTTTAAGTTGAAGTTTGCACCCAAATCCTTACCAATTCCAGGAGCTGTTAAGCGTTCAGCAACCATATTGATCAACTCTTTATTACCAGCTACATATCCTCCAGTAGAGGCAATTCCTCCGCCTAAGTTTTTCATCAAGGATCCAACCACAACATCCGCACCAATGTGTCCTGGTTCTAATTTTTCAACAAGTTCACCATAACAGTTATCGACCATGATAATAACGTCTTTGTTTACTTCACGAATCTTTTTGATGATACGCTCAAGCTTTGAAATGGTTAATGATAAACGGTGGGCATATCCTCTAGATCTTTGGATTTCCACTAATTTTACATTGTTTTCTTTTAAACGCTCAACAATCTTATCATCATCAAAATCATCATTCACTAAATCAATTTGTTCATACTTTACACCATTGGCTTTTAAGGATTGTGTAGAATCCCCACATAAACCAATCATTTCCTGCAAAGAATCATATGGAGCACCCGAAATAGAAATCATTGTATCTCCATATTTTAATAGGGCAGATAAAGTTAAATATAAAGCATTTGTGCCACTCATGATTTGAGGGCGTACCAAAGCATCTTCACATCCGAGTACTGTCGCAAAAATACGTTCGATTTTATCACGACCTTCATCGTAGTTACCATATCCGTTGATATCCGCAAAGTCAGAATAAGAAACGTGGTTCTCAATAAATGCAGCTAAGATACGATCTGAATTGTATAAACATACATCATCAATTTTTTTATAAATATCTTTTAAAACGACATCCGATTCTTCTGCCATTTTCAATAAGTCTTTATCAATTTGTTCTAAAATCATAAATAACCTCCAAAAGTCCACTCCTTCTATTATACACGAATTCACGTGTCGTATTCTAATTAATTAACAGTTTAAGACATAATGGATTTTCTAATCATTTTTTATGTAGAATTCTACACTTTTTCCGATTACAAACCAATAAATACATATATAAAAAGTGGCCTATCCTTTGTTCTTGGATTTTTGACCACTTTTTCTGTAGAATTCTACATTTTTCAGGATTTATGAAAACTTAGAATGGATTTGAAGAGATCCCCATCTGTTTCAATCATAAATGTACCATTCTGTACTTCGGTAAAACTCTTTACGATGGCTAGTCCTAGACCACTGCCTGCTTCATGTCTTGATTTATCTCCACGCACAAAACGTTCGGTGATATCATTGTCAAAATCAAGCGGTGCTTTCGAAGTGTTTTTCATTGTGATCACAACTGAATTACCAATATCTTTCACATCCAAGAATACACGTGTGTTTTCAAGTGCATACTTAGAAATATTCGTAAATAAGTTTTCAAAAATACGATACGTCTTATTTCCATCCAAACATACATGAATTTCTTTTTCTGGAAGATTTGTCACAAGCTGAAGATTTTTAGCTTGTAGAAGCTCTTCATTTTCTGCACATACCTGCTCAATAAATTCAATGATGTTAATATCAGAATATTCTAAATCAATATTACCACTATTGGCTTTGGATACTTCAAACAAGTCTGTGATTAGAATGCTTAGACGATCGGTGTATTGATTCAATCGTTCTAAATAACTCTTTTTATCTTCCTCACTAATATTAGGATCATTTAATAACTCTACATAATTTTTAATACCTGTTAATGGTGTTTTTAAATCATGCGATACATTTGAAATCAATTCCGTCTTTAGATTTTGTGACTGTACTTGTTCTTTTACAGCTTGTTCAAAACCATCCTTAATTTGATAGATATTATTATTTAAAGATTGGAATAAGCCAGAATCTGCAGGCTTGATATTTTCAAAATTACCACTCGATAGATCTTCAGTCATATGTAATATGTCTTGATATTGACTTTGCACATTTTTGATCTTCTTATATCCTACAATGCTGATGCCAATTAATGCTGTAACGACAACAAAGAAAGAGAAGAATGGAATGTTAAGCAATGATATAAACGCAAGAATCAAAATTAGACATGTTGAGAAAATAATATATTTTTTAAGGATTTTATCCGATAAATCGGTTGAAATGATTTGTTCCACTTTATTTGAAAAATAAAGGATAAACTTACCAATTAAAGTTCTATGGAAGAACCAATCTTTAATCGATGTTGTAAATTGACATTTTAACCAATATACAGATAAACCGATAAAGAATAGAGTGATGGACCACGCAAGAATGTTGGATCCATATACGATAGGCTGACTCAATTCAATGTGATAACGATTTAGAATGTGTAAGAATGTACCTTCAATCGAATAGGTAGTTAATATACATGTACCACTAGCTAGTAGGGCATCAATTGTTAGAAATAATAGGAATGCAGGTTCAAATAACCAGTTATTCACATGTCTAAAGATGTAGGCTTCTTTTTCATACGCATATTTATTAAGGAAGACATATAGAGCGATAATGGCACTACAAATCAAGAAGGAAGTCATAAAGAAATAGGTATATTGATCGGCATCTAAATCTAAGAGGTCAATTAGACTTGTATTATCATAATTTAAAACAGCCGGAATATAGAAAGTTAATACGACATCACTTGGCATATGAAGTGTATAGCCAGGAAATGGTTCTCCATCACAATAATATGTACCACTACAGTATTCATAATACTTTTCACTGTTATAGTTAATAAGATTCACAATATTATCCGTTACATTTAAAGTGTTCGAATCCAAAGTGTCATAATATCTTGTATCTTTTTTCTTTACATTCACATTAAATTGTTTTGAAGTGATTTTATTGTTCACATCACACGTATAAAAGAAGTTTGGATCATTCTCAAAAATATTTTTTGCGCTAGTTAAAGATGAGTTTAACCCTTTTTTTATATCCTTTTGAATATCTTCCGGTGTATCTTTCTCAAAAGTAATATATTCATACTTTGGATCTTGTTCCAATTTTTTAGCTAGAATAAAAGCTGTAAGATTTTGTTCTAAAGTTTCAGGAAGCTTTGTTGGAGTAGCTGTAGAAACATTTGGATAAAAACTTGTCACTATACAAGAACTAATGATGCATAAAGCACATAGTATTGTTAAAAAAATATTCTTCTTTTTCATTGTATATTCTCCATTTTATAGCCCTGCCCCCATACAACCTTGATGTAGATTGGCTTTTTAGGGTTGGCCTCGATTTTTTCACGTAATTTACGAATATGAACCATGATTGTTTCTGTATTGATGGCTTCTTCTTTCCATACCAATTCATAGATTTGTTGGCTAGAAAAGACTTGTCCAGGGTGCGAAATCAATAGTTTTAAAATATCAAACTCTTTTGGCGTTAATTTAATATCCCTTGAATTTAACGTCACTCTTTTTGTCGTATTATTTAACACAAGATCACCAATCATATACTCATCTTCGTTCTTTGTCTCATTTTTTAAATTTAAAATTTGTTCATATCTTCTTAAATGCGAACGCACTCTTGCGACTAGCTCCATACTTTGAAATGGCTTTGTGATATAGTCATCGGCACCAATATTTAAACCCGTGATTTTATCGATATCTTCACTTTTTGCACTTAAAAATAGAATCGGAAAGTCATGATGTTTTCTTGCTTCCATGACCATAGAAATGCCATCCATAACAGGCATCATAATATCTACAATGGCTAAATGAATATCGTTTGTTTCAATCTTTTCTAAGCCTTCTTTTCCATTTGCGGCAAGGATCACATTGTATCCTTGATTCTTCATATAAATTCCAATGGCTTCACGAATCCCTTGTTCGTCTTCTACCACTAATATTGTATGTTCCATAAAGTTCTCCTTTTAATAATGTAAATAAAATCCAATGCATGCACATAATATTCCAATGTATAACATAATTATAACCACCTTTCGATAATTTGAAACAACTGCGTAAGACCATAAGAATAAGCCATTAAAGATAAGGGTTTACCCAAAAGAATGATCCAGACAAATTTTTTGAGCGACATATGTGTCAGCCCTGCAAGCATACACAAGAGATCATCGGGTGCACAAGGTAAGAAAATAGCTAACATAAAGAAGGTATCAAATTTATTTTGATCATATGTATACTTCAAATATTTGTCGTAATCTTTCTTTTTACATAATTTTAGAATGATTCTATGACCATATTTACGAACAAGTAAAAAGATGCATATGGATCCGATACAAATACCTATATAGTTATATATAAATCCATTGACGGCTCCAAAAGCTGTAATACCCAAGGCACTTGATGCACCACCGGGAATAATAGGAATAATCACTTGAATGATTTGTAGAAAAATAAAAAGTAAGGGTGCCAAAATGCCTGCCTTAGATAGTGCAGATTGTAGAAGCTGTGGATTTGTGAAGTATCCTTGTGAAAAGAAATAAACGCAAATAAGAATCATAAGGATCAATCCAAAGTGTGTTATGTTTTGTATGTTTTTATTTGTCATAAATTATCACCATGATTAATATAACGAATAAATATTAATTAACTTTGGTGATAAATCTTAAAGTTTTCTAAATAATTGAATCAAAAAGTTGGAAAAGTTGTTAAAAATGGCATAAAAAAGGTTGGAAAAATGGATAAAATACAAAAATATGGGTTGGAAAAATAGTGTAAAATGTAATAAATGCTTTATATAAAAGGAAAACAAAAAAATTGTGTCAATTATACACAAGTCTTATTCATAAGCTTCGATACCTAGATGTAAGCTAAATACAAGTGGAGCAGCCACAATAACTTGAACTGCCATATTCACTAGACTTGAAATGAGTGTAATCTTTAAATCTCCAATCCCTCTAAAGAAACCTTGGATTCCATTGGTGAAGGCAGGAAGAATATACATGATGGAAATTAAATGTAGATAAGTCACTCCATGCATAATAACTTCTTCATCTTGTACAAATAGACACATTAATGGTTTTGCGAAGATAAAACATACTAGAAAGACAAATATACCGTAGATGAATTCTAAGACCATTCCGCAACGAAATCCCTCTTGCATACGATTGTTCTTTCCGGCACCCTTGTTTTGTGCCATTAAAGCCGTCATGGAGTGGGCAATATTTTGTTCCGGGGTATACGCAAAGTCATCAATTCGATTGACGGCCGTAAAGGCAGCTACAACCGATACACCCATCGTATTGACAATCATTTGAATACCAAGCTTTCCTAGTTGCACAGTCGCCTGCTGCATAGCACTTGCCCAGCCATACGCAATGGTGCGTTTTAATAATGAAATATCAAATACCAGCCACTTTTTACCCAGTTGTAGAAGTGGCACTTTCTTTTGAATATATAGAATGCAGAATAGGCAACATAAAGCTTCACTAATTACAGTAGAAATGGCACATCCTTTACTTCCTGCATGTAAAACAACCACAAAGAATAAGTCTCCAAAGATATTTAGAATGGAACTGATAATTAAGAAATATAGGGGTGATTTACTGTCGCCTAAAGCGCGTAGTGTACTCGCAAAAAAGTTGTATAAAAAGGTAAAGACTAAACCGGCAAAGATGATTTGAAGATAGATAGTAGTCCTATTTAAAATGGATAGATCTACCTGCATAAATTTAAGAATTTGTGGTGAAAAAACTATGCAGACAAGTGTTAATACAAGTGAAAATACAAGCCCTGCAAGCATGGTTGTACTCATTTGACGAGCGAGTTTTTCTTCTTCTTTAGCCCCATAATACATGCCAATTAATATGCTTGCGCCCATACAAAGTCTATTTAGAAAGAGGATGAATAATGTCGTGATTGGATTACAAATTCCGACAGCAGCTAAAGCTTCTTTCCCAACAAAGTGGCCTACAATAATACTGTCAACGGCATTATATGTTAATTGAAATAAGTTGCCTAATACCAAGGGAATGGTAAAGTGAACTAGCATAGGCATGATTTTGCCTTGTGTCATAATCAAATTTCCTTTTTTTGTTCATATTTTGCGCTTTTTCATCCAAAAATTCAATATTATGTTAGAATAGTCTCATGAAAATTTCAGTAGAACAATTAAAACAATTAAATAAAGAAGAATATATCTTAATTGATATACGTGATGCCGAAGAAGCCTTTAAAAATCCAATCGAGAACAGTATTGTATTAAGTGGAGAAAGGACATTGGAAACAGACTTTGATTCAACTAAGAAGATTATTGTCGTTTGCGCACAAGGCTATGTCAGTGATATAGTGGCACAAAGATTGCAGGAAAAATATGAAGCATATAGTGTAGATGGTGGATATGTTTCAATTGTTATGGATAAGATGAACACAAATGTGTCGGATGATTTTTGCGCTCAAGTCGAAAGAAGTATTATTAAAACGTATCGAAGAAAGATTTGGTCAAAATTTACCAAAGCCATCCGTGATTATGAGCTTGTCAAAGAAGGAGATTGTATTGCGGTATGTATTTCGGGTGGAAAAGATTCGATGCTGATGGCAAAATGTTTTCAAGAACTGCATAAACATTCACCGGTTCATTTTGATGTGAAATACATTGTAATGGATCCAGGTTATTCAAAAGAAAATCGTGATGTGATTGAAAGAAATGCCCAAAGGCTAAATATTCCAATTGAGATCTTTGAAAGTGATATTTTTGACAATGTTTTTAATATTGAAAAGAATCCATGTTATATATGTGCAAGAATGCGAAGAGGTCATTTATATAACTATGCTAAGAATTTAGGGTGTAATAAAATAGCGTTGGGACACCATTATGATGATGTGATTGAAACCATTTTAATGTCTATGCTTTATGGGGGACAAATTCAAACGATGATGCCCAAGTTACATTCAAATAACTTTAAGGGGATGGAAGTCATTCGACCTTTATACTTGATTCATGAAGATGATATTAAGGCTTGGGCTAAACACAATGATTTGTATTTTATTCAATGTGCATGCAAATTCACTCAGGCTTGCGCTAATGAAACATGTTTAACACAATCTAAGTCAAAGCGTTTAGAAATGAAAAACTTAATCAAGGAATTGAAGAAAGTCAATCCGTTTGTCGAACAGAATATTTTTAAGAGCGTCGAAAACGTGAGCCTTAAAACCGTGATAGCCTATAAGGATGATCACGCAAGACATCACTTTTTAGATACGTATGATGAAGAGGGAAATGAATAGTTTCTCTCTTTTTTTCATTTTATTTACAAAAATGTAATAATTTACATTGACTATTTTTCACTACGTTCTATAATGGAATTATTGTGGAGGAAACGAATTATGTATAAAACAGAAAGCTTTAAACCAGATACTTTTAAACCAGCTCGTTTTGAGTCAGATGGAAAAATTACATTGTCAGGAAAAGAAATTCCATATCATACAATTTGTGAAGACAATGTCATCTATGGACCAGATGGAAATCCAGTCGCATCGATTTTTACGTATGCCTATTTTAGAAGTGATGTAGAAGATACATCCAATCGTCCTGTTGTCTTTGCGTATAATGGAGGTCCCGGATCAAGTTGTATGTATGTACATGCAGGTTTTTTAGGAACACGTCGTATGCAGTATGATGAAGTGGATCGTGAAAGTGCTTTTGGACCTTATAAAGTCATCGATAATCCAGATTGTTTGATTGATATTGCGGATATTGTATTGATTGATCCTGTTGGAACCGGATATGGTGTATTGATTGATGAAAGTAAAAAGAAAGATTTCTTTGGCATTGAACAAGATGCAGAAGCCTTATTGACAGTGCTTGAAGCTTGGGTTCGTCGTTATAATCGTGGCTTGTCACCAAAATATTTATGTGGCGAAAGTTATGGATGTACTCGTAGTGCAGTCGCTGCTGGAATTGCTGCCACAATGGGAAGAGAAAGAGGCTATGGTATTGCCTTTGATGGTATTGTATTTATTGGAAATACAGTTACTGTAGGTAAATACTTTGGTGAAGGCTTACCTGTTGAAACAAGTGTATTGGGATTCCCAACATATGCAGGGGTAAACTGGTATCACAATCATCCAACCAATCAAAGTGTAGAAGATTTTGTAAAAGAAGCAAAGGCTTTCGCAGACCATGATTATGTACTTGCACTTTATAAAGGAGAAGCCATTTCGGAAGAAGAAAAAGAACATATCTTAGAAAAGGTAAGTTATTATACAGGTGTTTCTAGAGAATACTTGATTCGTCATGGCTTGAAAATTGATGATGATGATTATCGTCAAGAAGTATTAAAGACAAAAGGAAAAGCTGTATCTCGCTATGATGGTCGTGTAACTCGTCCTTTATTAGAGCCTGAACAAGATGAAATCAAAAAGGCATTGTGGGATGATGCGACAGCTGATCGTTACGATACATTCTTCTATGCTGCATTTACAGGAGATCTACTTCCAAAATTAAATGTAAAATTAGACCGTAACTTTATTCCAGGAACTGATTATTATATGCATTGGGATAAAGAAGAAAAGAAAGGTACAACCGCAGAAGAATTACGTTATGCCTTGACGCGAAGACCAGGAATGCGAGCATTCTTTGCGAATGGATGGTTTGATCTATGTACTGAATTTGGATATGCATGGCACACAATGGATCATGCTGGACTTCCTAGTGATCGTGTATTCTGGAAAGGGTACCAAAGTGGACATATGATTTATCTTGGTGAAGATAATGTTCATGAATTATGTTCAGATATTCGTGATTTTATTCAAGGTAAGAATCCTAAATCTCAATTTTAATAATTGGCTCACTTCGGTGAGTCTTTTTTTCTTGTGATGATAAATAAAGGAAATATAGTGGAAAAATAGTGAACTTTTAATGGAAGAAATTGGCTTTTTGAAAGTCACAACGGAATCACCGAAATGTTTTAATGAAACATTTCTCATTTTCGTTAAAATATACAGATAAACATTTGTGAATTTCGTTAAATATGTGTATTGAACATTTTTAAAATTTGTAAGTAATTGTGATAAAAGATAAAACCGTTGGATTACTACCCAACGGTTTTCTTATATGGCATTTTTGTGCGCATATCCTTTAATCTATCTAATGCGGCAAGTAAGGTTTCATCTTTTTTCGCAAAGTGAAAACGAATATAGCGATTTTCCTCTTCTTTAAAGAAACTAGATCCAGGAATTGCTGCCACACCTACGTTTTTAATCAGATCTACACAAAAGTCTAAATCCGAATCATAACCAAACTCACTGATATCGACCATAACATAGTAAGCTCCTTGCGGTTCGGTATGTGGAATATTCAATTCTTTTAAGCCATTGATGAATAGATTTTTCTTATGTGTATATAGCTTTTGTAGTTCATCATAATAAGCATCACTAAATTCAAGCCCTACTACAGCTGCTTCTTGAAGTGGAGCAGCAGCACCAACCGTTAAAAAGTCATGCACTTTTTTGAGTTGTTCGATGATATTTTCAGGGGCAATACAATAACCTAAACGCCACCCTGTAATGGAATACGTTTTAGATAGGGAACTACAAGAAATGGTTCTTTCAAACATACCCGGTAAAGAGGCAAAATATGTATGTTTGTATGGGGCATATACAATATGTTCATATACTTCATCCGTAATCACATATGTATCATATTTTATGGCAAGACTAGCGATATATTCCAACTCTTCTTTTGAGAGGACTTTTCCACAAGGATTGCTTGGATTGCACAAAATCAAAGCTTTTGGATTTTATTTAAACGCATTTTCTAATTCTTTTTTATCAAAGTTGAATACAGGTGGATGTAAAGGAACATAAATTGGATTGGCACCACAAAGGATAGTATCCGCACCATAGTTTTCATAAAATGGGGAGAAGACAATCGCTTTATCGTTTGGATCACAAACACTCATCATGGCTGCCATCATGGCTTCAGTACTTCCACAAGTGACAACGATGTTTTTGTTGGAATCTAAATCTAGATTCATATATTTTGATTGTTTCTTGGCTAAGGCATCTCTAAAGTTTTGGGCACCCCAAGTAATCGCATACTGGTTATAATCTTCATGAGCAACTTGTTCGAGTCGATTCAATATTTCTTTTGGTGGATCAAAATCAGGGAATCCCTGCGATAGATTGATCGCATCATATTGATTTGCGATTCTTGTCATTCGACGAATCGCAGAATCTGTAAATGTCTTAGTTCTTTTTGATAATTCTTTCATAATCACACTTCCTTTTTTCATTTTTTGCATTGTATCATTTTTGGGGGAAATGTAAAATAAAATTGAGGTGATATTCGATGGAAAAATCTAAAGTATACTATACGGATTTTCATACCCGTAAATTAGGTGAGGGTCTACCTACAAAATTGCAATTGTTGGTAAAAAAAGCAGGAATTACCGAATTGGATTTAGACGGAAAGTTTGTCGCAATCAAAATGCATTTTGGAGAATTAGGAAACATTGCATATTTACGCCCAAATTATGCACGTGCCATTGTGGATGTGGTAAAAGAATTAGGGGGAAAACCATTCTTGACCGATTGTAATACAATGTATCCAGGATCAAGAAAGAATGCCTTGGAACACTTGGAGTGTGCCTGGCAAAATGGCTTTACACCACTTACTGTAGGATGTCCCATTTTGATAGGAGATGGACTAAAAGGAACAGATGATGTCGAAGTGCCTGTCGTTGGTGGAGAATATTGTCAAACAGCTAAGATTGGTCGAGCTATAATGGATGCCGATGTCTTTATTTCTTTGACACACTTTAAAGGCCATGAATCAACTGGATTTGGTGGAACCATTAAAAATATAGGTATGGGATGTGGTTCACGTGCTGGTAAAAAAGAACAACACTGTTCAGGTATTCCGCATGTTGATGAAAAATTATGTCGTGGTTGTAAACAATGTCTTAAAGAATGTGCGAATGATGGATTGGAATATGATGAAACAACACATAAGATGCATATTAATGAAACAAATTGTGTTGGCTGTGGGCGCTGTTTAGGTGCATGTAACTTTGATGCGATTTCCTTCAATAACTATAATGCGAATGAATTATTGAATAAGCGTATGGCGGAATACACAAAAGCTGTTGTGGATGGACGTCCTAACTTCCATATTTCTTTGATTGTGGATGTTTCACCAAACTGTGACTGTCATGCTGAAAATGATTTACCGATTCTACCAAATATTGGAATGTTGGCATCTTTTGATCCACTTGCCCTAGATCAAGCCTGCGTAGATTTATGTATGAAGGCAAAACCAATGCCAGGATCACAATTAGATAAACATCTACATGATCCAAACTTCTGTGATCATCATGACCATTTCACAAATTCGACACCGGAATCGGAATGGAAATCTTGTTTAGAACATGCACAAAAGATTGGTTTGGGAAATCGAGAATATGAATTAATTGAAATGAAATAAACCGTAGCTAGGCTGCGGTTTTATTTAAAATGCGAACTAAAATTGGAACAACGATCAATTGAAGGATGATTCCAGGAAGACAAGTAATAAAGCTTGCCGTCATAAATACAGATAGTGTATAGCCTTGCGTACTTAGTACAAATGTGTTGATTAAGCCATTCACGATTCTTCCTACAAGCATCGCAATAATTAAACTCATGTATAATTTTGACATTTCGTTTTTGATATTGATGTGTTTTTCACATAAACCAGTAACTAAACCATATACGGCTAGTTCAATCATCATTTGGGGCAAAATCATAGCTGGAGGCATTCCTGTTGTCATACTGGAAAGAAAGGGCGTGATGATTCCACATGCCAAACCGTATGGGGTTCCACAAAATAATCCACAAATCAATACAGGAATGTGCATAGGTAAAAATATGCTTCCGGCATTTGGTATCACATGAAAGGCCATGGGAAGCAATACGCCTATCGCAATGCATAGAGCACAGGATACTAATTTTTTTGTTGTACTTTTCATAATCTAAATTCCTCATTCTTTAAAAAACAAATTCTTTTAAACGAGAAAATGCTTCTTCTACTAAGCTTGTTGGTAAAGCTAAATTCATTCGAATCGTATTGGGGTTCATAAAGGGACGCCCATCTTGCCAACATACACCATAGCGAACGCCTTTCTTTAAAAGTTCATCCATGGTGATATCGTGTGTATCTAAATACTTTGTGCAATCTAGATACAACATATATGTTCCTTCTGGTTTTATGACTTCAATACCTTTGAAATGAGTGTGGATAAAATCAATCGCAAAATCTACATTATTCGCAATTACCTCATTAAGCTCGCTAACCCAATCTAGTCCATCCTTACAATATGCACCAATAAGGGCATGAATACTTAATATGTTAGGTGAGTTATAGTGAGATAAAGAAGCCTGTTTGTTTAATCGATCGCGCAGATATTTGTCATAAACAATATGGTAGGAACCGACTAAACCTGCAAGATTGAATGTCTTACTTGGAGCATAAGCGGCAATCGTTCTTTTCTTGGCATCTTCACTTACGAATTGTGTAGGAATATGCGTATTTTCTTTACGTACTAGATCCGACCAGATTTCATCACTAAAAACTAAAACATCATGTTTTTTACAGATATCCATGAATTTTTGGATTTCTTCCTTTTTCCAGACTCTTCCCGTTGGATTGTGTGGAGAACAAAATAGTGCAAAATGAATATTGTGTTTGATGATCTTCTTTTCAATATCCTCATAATCAAGTGACCAGTTATTCTCTTTTATTAATGGACTATCAATAATTTTTCTTCCTAGATTATTTAATGTATGAATAAATCCAATATAACAAGGGGATTGTACTAGAATGGCTTCACCGCTAGATGTAAAAGCTTCTAAAGCACTCGATAATATACCAAGAACACCATTTTCATATCCGATAGCTTCTTTTTCTACATCTATGCCATGTGTTTCTTTTTGCCAGAACTGAATGGCTTTATAGTAATCTTCTGGCATTTCAAAATAACCAAAATGAGGTTCATTGATGCGGTTGATCATGTGTCTTTGAATGTTTTCGAAAACAGGATAGTTCATATCTGCAACCCACATAGGAATCCTAGAAAAATTTGGATCTACCTCTACATCTTTGATAGGTAATACATCAAGGGCGAGTGCATCATGGCCTTGACGGTTTAATAGTGTAGTAAAATCGTATTTCATGATAAAAAACTCCTTATTAATTTAATAATATAATTTGAAAAGTGAATATGCAATTTGATATTTGCTTTTTTTCTTGTTGGTTTTGTGGGATGATTAGATTAGAAAGAAGGGATGCATATGCGCACAAGATTCTATAATGCACGAGTACTCACAATGAAAGATTTTGATATCTTTTTAGGTGAAGTTTGGGTGGAAGATAATAAGATTATATATGTAGGAAAAGTAAAAGATTCTTCTTTTTGTTTTGATCGAGAAATAGATGTACAAAAGAATCTAATTATGCCAGGATTTATTAATGCACATACACACTCTGGAATGACATTTTTAAGATCAATAGCCGACGATATGCCACTTCAACAATGGCTTAACGAAAAGGTATTTCCTATTGAGACAAAACTTTCGGAAGAAGATATTTATTATTTTTCTAAGTTAGCTATATTAGAATATCTAACGAGTGGAATTACCACAAATTTTGATATGTATTTAAATCCTGAAGCTATTGTTAAGGCAAGCTTAGACATGAAATATCGTACAGTCTTATGTGGAGCTGTTAATGATTTTTGTCTATCTGTAGAAGATGTAGAACGCTGTTTTAATGAATATAATCAAGAAAATAGTTTGATTTCTTATGTCCTTGGCTTTAGTCATGAATACACCAACTCCAAAGACAAGATTCAACAAGTAGCTGCATTATCTCATAAATATAAAGCACCCGTTTATACACATTTAAGTGAAACAGAATATGAAGTAAATACATGCAAAGAAAAGACGGGACGCTCTCCTGTTGAGTACTTATGTGATCTAGGTGTATATGACTATGGTGGAGGGGCTTTTCATTGTGTGCATATGAGTGAACATGATTTGGATTTGTTTAAAGAAAAACATTTAAATATCGTCACGAATCCAGCATCCAATCTAAAACTAGCTAGTGGTATAGCTCCTATTCAAGCAATGCTTCAAAAAAAGATTAATATATGTCTAGGTACGGATGGGCCAGCCAGTAATAACTGTCTAGATATGTTTAGAGAAATGTTTTTGGTGACAGGACTAGCTAAATATAAAAACTGTGATGCTTCTGCAGTCGATGCTTATGAAGTGTTGAAAATGGCAACTGTAAATGGAGCTAAAGCTTTAAATTTAAATTGTGGTGTGCTTGAAGCTGGAAAGTTGGCAGATTTAATTATTTTAGATCTATATCAACCGAATATGCAGCCAATGAATAATATCGCAAAAAATATTGTATACAGTGGATCTAAATCTAATGTAAAATGTACGATGGTCAATGGAGAAATTCTATATGAAGATGGACATTTTTATGTAGGATTTGAGATTGAGGCACTATATGATGAAATACAAAAAAGAGTAGAAAGGTTAAAGTAATGAATATACAGATTTTTGGTAAGAATAAGTGTTTTGATACAAAGAAAGCACAACGCTATTTTAAAGAAAGAAATATTAAGTTTCAGTTTATTAATTTAGACGAAAAAGAAATGAGTAAGAAAGAATTTGAGAGCGTGCTTAGACAAGTTGGCATCGATTCCATGATTGATTCAAAGGCGAAGGATAAAGAATTATTGACAATGTTGAATTACTTGTCGGATAAAGAAGATAAAGTGTATCTCAATCAACACATATTAAAAACGCCAATCGTGCGAAATGGCAAATTGGCGACAGTAGGCTATGAACCAAATGTATGGAAAACATGGGATTAGTCTTTGTATAAGAAACAATCTTTTTCATGAGAATAAATCACACCGATGGCTTGAAGATAGGAATATATAATGGTACTTCCTACAAACTTCATGCCTCTTTTTTTTAGATCGTTTGAGATGGAATCCGAAAGAGTCGATGTAGTTTTTCCTATTTCATAAATAATCTTTCCATGTGTAAAAGTACATAAATAATTATAAAAAGTTTGATACTCTTCTTGAATGGATTTAAAAATCTTAGCATTTGAAATACTCGCTTTGATCTTTAATTTGTTTCGAATAATATTTTGATTGTTACTTAATTGTTCGATTTTCTTTTCGTCATACTCAATGACTTTATCAATGTCAAAATCATCATACGCCTCTTTAAAAGCTTCTCTTTTATTTAGAACACACTGCCAACTAAGACCTGCCTGAAAAGATTCAAGGATCAACATTTCAAATAGATATTCTTCATCAGTATTCAGTTTTCCCCATTCATAATCATGATATTCAATATATTTTGGATTGTTTAGATTACACCATGTACATCGTTTCATGATTCCATTTTAAAGTAGATAAAATGTGAATTCAATGATAAAATTGAATCAGTTGGTTATTCTCACTCGAGAATAACGGAAAGGATTTTATGCAAGATTCATTTGGTCGAAATATAAATTATATGCGAATCTCATTAACTGACAGATGTAACTATGCTTGTTACTACTGCCAGCCAGACATCTCAAAACATCTTTGTCATTCGGATATATTGACGTATGAACAACTTTTAGATATTTGTAGATGTGCCATTACTTTGGGTATTACTCGATTTAAAATCACGGGTGGAGAACCCACACTTCGTAAAGGTTATATTGATTTTATTCGTAGATTGAAAGAATTAGATGGAGTTGAACAAGTAACTCTCACAACCAATGGAAGTTTATTTTCTTTTACAGATTTAGATGAACTAAAAAAAATAGGACTTGACTGTATTAACTTTTCAATCGATACACTTGATGAAGCGGAATATTTGAAAATTTGTAAAAAGAACAATTTGAAGAAGGTTTTGTTGAATTTAGAATATGCCTATCAGATTGGTATTGGGGTGAAAGTAAATTGTGTTGTGGACAATCTATTTTCATTTTCTCGATTTGAATCTTTGTTAGAAATGATTAAAGATAAAAAAATTGCGTTACGCTTTATTGAATTGATGCCATTAAAAAATAGTAATCGAAATCAGAAGATGAACGAACTTATTGAATATGTGCAAAAGAATTACATATTAAATGTATATGATCATAAGCTTGGTAATGGACCAGCCCACTATTATACAATACCAGAGTTTCAGGGATATATTGGTTTTATTGAAGCGTTGCATAATAAGTTTTGTAGTGAATGCAATCGTGTACGCTTAAGCAGTGTAGGACGTTTGAAATTATGTTTATTCCATATGGATGGTGTGGATTTAAAACCTTATCTAAATAATTTGGAAGAACTAGAAAAAGTGATGAGAGAATGGATATTCAAAAAGCCCAAGGAACATCATTTTGAAGAAGAACATTCATCGACGGTGATGAATGAAATTGGAGGATAAAATGGAATTAACACATTTTGATGAACATGGAAATGCACGTATGGTGGATGTAAGCAAGAAGGATATCACTTCAAGAAGTGCTTGTGCCGTTGGAAGTATATTAGTAAATAAAGAGATTGTTGAAAAAATAGAACATAGTGATATGAAAAAAGGAGATGTACTTGGTGTAGCTCGTATTGCCGGAATCATGGGCGTAAAAAAGACGAGTGATTTGATTCCTTTGTGTCATCCTTTAATGATCAATAAGGTCAATATTGATTTTGAGATTGATAAAGTGAATTGTTTGATCTATGCCTATTGCACAGTGAAGTGTAATGGGAAAACAGGTGTAGAAATGGAAGCTTTGACAGGTGTAAGTATTTGTCTTTTGACAATTTATGATATGTGTAAAGCTGTAAGTAAAGATATGGAAATAAAAAATGTGCATTTGGTTTCTAAATCAGGAGGAAAAAGCGGGGATTTTGTATGGAAGGAATAATTAAGGCAATTTGTATTAGCGAACAAAAGGGAACAGAAAAACATCCGGTTCAAGATATTGAAATCATTGAAGATCATGGACTAGAAAAGGATGCGCATGCAGGTAAATGGCATCGCCAAGTTTCTTTATTGTCCTATGAAAAGCGTGAAGAATTTAAGGTCAAAGGTGCCAATGTAGAAGATGGTGCCTTTGGAGAAAATTTACTTGTTTCAGGTATTGAATTCACAAGTTATCCTGTAGGAACACAATTTAAAATTGGGGATGTATTACTCGAACTGACGCAAATCGGTAAAAGTTGCCATTCTCATTGTGCTATCTATCATCAAGTAGGACAGTGTATCATGCCTCATCAAGGTGTATTTACACGTGTAATACATGGCGGTCACATTTGTGTTGGGGATACCGTTGAAGTCATTGAAAATAAAGATTCTAGAATGCGTGTAGCTGTATTGACATTAAGTGATAAGGCAAGTATAGGGCAAAGAAAAGATGAGAGTGGTCCGTTGATTGAAAAGATTATGACAGAACATGGATACAATGTGACAAGTGTGACAGTGATTGCGGATGACGAAAATGAAATTGTTTCGCAATTGATTAATTTAAGTGATCGTTGCCAAAATGATTTGATTCTTACAACTGGAGGCACTGGACTTAGTGCTCGTGATGTGACACCAGAAGCCACAATGAAAGTCATGACTAGAAATGTTCCAGGTATTAGTGAAGCATTGCGCTATGAATCAATGAAATACACAAATAAGGCGATGTTGTCACGTGGTGTGAGTGTATTAAGAAATAAAACGTTGATTATTAACTTGCCAGGAAGTCCTAAGGCGGTTAAGGAAAGTCTAGATATAATTTTAGGCCCATTAAAACATGGCTTAGAAATCATGAAAGGTGAAGCGAGTGAGTGTGCAAGGAAGTAATTTGGATTTAACGCCAATTTGGATATCTTTAAAAACCGCAAGTATCACAATTGTGATTACCTTTATTCTTGGTTTACTTGCTGCATGGTGGATTTATTCAAGAAAGAGTGAAGCTTTGAAAATGATCTTTGATGGAATCTTTACTTTGCCTATGGTTTTGCCACCTACAGTAGCTGGCTTTTTCTTGTTGATGATTTTTGGCGTAAATCAACCCATAGGCAAATTCTTTATGAATGTATTTGGTGTTCGCATCGCATTTAGTTTTAGTGCGACTGTGATTGCAGCTGTGGTCATTTCATTTCCACTCATGTATCGAAATTCTAGAGGTGCTTTTGAACAAGTGGATACAGATTTAGTATATGCCGCAAGAACTTTAGGAATGAGCGAATGGAACATTTTCTTGAAAGTATTGATACCCAATGCCTTGCCAGGAATTATTAGTGGTGGTGTACTTGCGTTTGCGCGTGGTTTAGGTGAGTTTGGGGCAACCGCCATGCTTGCAGGAAACATCATAGGAAAAACTCGAACACTTCCTGTAGCTGTATATAGTGAAGTGATGAGTGGCGATATGGAATCGGCCGCCTTTTATGTATGGGTGATCATTGGTATTTGTTTTATAGCTGTGATCTTGTTGAATCTATATCAGTTGTATGTTCGAAAGAAAAGGAGTTTCTAAATGTTGGAAGTACAAATATATAAGAAACTTGCAGAGTTTGATTTAGACGTTTCCTTTCAAGTGGACGACTATATTTTAGGGCTTATGGGCGCTTCAGGATCTGGTAAAAGTATGACATTAAAATGTATAGCTGGAATTGAAACGCCAGATCAAGGACGGATTGTCTTGAATGGCCGTGTTTTATTTGATTCAGAAAAGAAAATAAATGTACCGATTCAAAAACGAAATGTAGGCTATATGTTTCAAAGCTATGCTCTATTTCCAAATATGAATGTATATGAAAATATTAGTGTGGGATTAAGGGCTAGAAAAGTAAAAGACGTGGATATCGTGGTTCAAAAAGTGATGCAGCAATTTCGGATTTTTGAACTTGCTTCAAGATATCCCAAACAATTATCGGGTGGACAAAGACAAAGGGTGGCATTGGCTCGTTTAATGGCTTATGAACCCGATGTTCTTTTATTGGATGAACCATTTAGTGCTTTAGATGAAGATTTGAAGGAAGATTTATTACAGGAACTTAAAAGTGAGCTTCAAATTTCAAAACCGGTTATTTTTGTATCGCATGATAAAGAGGAAGTAAATTATTTGTGTGATCTAAAATATAAAATTAAACAAGGAGAGATCATATGAAAAAAGGTTTAAGTATTTTATTGGTTGGAGTTATGGTCACAAGTTTATTTGGATGTAGTTTTAATGAACCAAAAGAACAAGTAAAACTTACAATTGCGGCAGCCGCAAGTTTGGAAAACGCATTTGAAGATAAATTGATTCCAATGTTTGAAAAAGAATATCCAAATGTAACGATTGAAGGGGTCTATGATAGTAGTGGAAAATTACAGCTTCAAATTGAAAAAGGATTAGATGCCGATGTATTTTTTAGTGCAGCTACAACACAGATGAACGCTTTAAAAGATGAAGATTTAGTGGATGCCGATTCAATTTCAAATGTATTAGAGAATAAATTGGTGTTGATCAAAGGAAAAGATAGCACTACAACAGTCACTGGATTTGACAATATTGGGGATGCTTCCATTATTGCGATTGGAGATCCAGAAGTAGTTCCTGCAGGAAGCTACGCAAAAGAGGCTTTGACAAATTTAGGTGTATGGGATTTTATTCAAGATCGTTTAAGCTTAGCAGGAAATGTAACGGAAGTATTGTCTCAAGTTGAAACACAAAATGCAGAAATTGGTTTAGTTTACGCGACAGATGCTGCAAGTAGTGATAAAGTAGAAGTAGTGGCAGAGTGTAATAATTCATTATTAGCTACACCAGTATTATATCCAATAGGTCGTGTATCGAGTACAAAGCATAAAGATGAAGCCAATTCATTGATTGAATTCTTAAAGAGCGATAAAGCTTTACAAGTATTCAAAAAATACGGATTTAAAAAAGGAGAGTAAGATGAAATTAATCAAGACACAGGATGCCGTAGGGCATATACTTTGTCATGATATAACACAGATCATTAAGGGTGTCACAAAGGATGCCCTTTTTCGTAAGGGTCATATCGTGACAGAAGAAGATATTCCATTATTATTATCAGTTGGAAAAGAACATTTATACGTTTGGGAAAATGATGAGAGTATGATGCATGAAAATGATGCAGCCATGGTTTTATTAGACATGTGTAAAAATGAGTACATGTCGTATGGTGAGATCAAAGAAGGGAAAATTGAATTAAAAAGTGAGATTCACGGACTGTTTAAAGTAGATCGTAAGGCTTTGTTTACAGTAAATTCATTTGGGCAGATGATGATTGCGACTAGACACTCAAACACAGTAGTAAATCCAGGTGATAAACTTGCGGGTATGCGCATTATTCCTTTGGTGATTGAAAAGGAAAAAATGAAAAAAGTAAGTTCTTTGATTTCTTCTCCGATTCTTGAAATTAAGCCGTTTGTATTAAAAAAAGCAGCTGTGATCACAACAGGAAGTGAAGTATATAAAGGAAGAATTCAAGATACATTTACACCAGTGATTCAAGATAAATTGGCTGAATTTGGGTGCGAAATGGTATATCACGCGATTTGTGACGATGACGATAAAATGGTGACAGAAAAAATCAATGAAGCTTTAAAACAAGGCGTGGATATTGTTTTATGTACGGGTGGAATGAGTGTGGATCCAGATGATCGAACACCCCTTGCGATTAAGAATACAGGGGCGAATATTATTAGCTATGGTTCTCCAGTTCTTCCTGGAGCTATGTTTTTACTTGCCTATAAAGGAGAAGTTCCAATTGTTGGACTTCCCGGATGTGTGATGTATGCCAAAAGAACGGTATTTGATTTAATGCTTTGTCGTTTACTTGCCAAAGATACAGTGACATATGAAGAGTTATGTGATTTAGGTGAAGGTGGATTGTGCTTAGGATGTGATATTTGCACATATCCAAATTGTGGATTTGGAAAATGAGATATAAACTAAAAATTCAAATTGGTAATAATGAACCAAATTTTGGCAAAGGCGTTGTAGAACTATTGGAGTTATGTGATAAGTACGGTTCTCTATCAAAGGCTTATAAAGAAATGGGAATGTCAAATTCAAAGGCTTGGAAAATCATCAAAAGAGCTCAAGAAGATTTAGGGTATGAGTTGGTTTCTACAACGAGTGGTGGAAGTCATGGTGGAGGCTCTTGCTTAACTTTAGAGGGAAAAGAATTGGTACGTAAATATAAATTGTTTCAAGAAAAAATAGAAATATATTCAAAACAAGTGTTTCAGGAAGTATTTGAAGATGAATAAAGAGGAAGTATTGATTATTACTTTTAAAAGTATTCAAGATGTTCTAGATTTGGAGTCAAAGACAAAAAACGGGCGTATGATACCTGTTCCAAGTTGCGTTAAGGCAGGATGTGGCATGTGTTTTATGTCGAAAGATCTAGATGAGGAAAAGTGGAAAATATTTTTAAAAGAACAAAACGTTTTGTATGAGGATATAGTAAGGGTGAATTTTTAATGAATGAAAAAATATATTGTAAGAGTGGGGGATGTAGTGCCAAATTGGGCGCTAAAAAATTGAGTCATATTCTAGAAAAAATTGATTCTTATAAAGATAGTCATGTCTTGGTTGGCTTTGATTCAAGAGATGATGCAGCTGTTTATCAAATCGATGAAAATCATGCGTTTGTATCTACTTTGGATTTCTTTCCACCTATGGTTGAAGATCCATATTTGTATGGTCAAATTGCAGCAACAAATGCACTCAGTGATATTTATGCGATGAATGGTACGCCTAAAACAGCTTTAAATATTGTGTGTTTTCCAGAAAATGAAGATTTGAATATTTTAGGTAAAATCATTGAAGGCGGAAATAGTAAGTTAGTTGAAGCTAAGTGTGCTTTGGTAGGTGGACACTCTATTCGTGATGATTCCATTAAATATGGATTGAGTGTAACAGGTTTAGTGAATCCAATAGATGTAAAGAAAAATAATGGTACAAAAAGTGGAGATGTTTTGGTTTTGACAAAGCCTTTAGGTGTTGGTTTAACTTTGAATGCGTTGCGTATGGATGATTGTTCAAAATCAATGCAGGAAAGAGTCTTTAAAAGTATGACCACATTAAACAAGTATGCGTGTGATATTTTAAAAAAATATGATGTACATGCTCTAACGGATGTAACAGGTTTTGGCTTGTTGGTGCATTTAAATGAGATGCTAGACGAAAAAAATAGTGCAGTGATTTATAAAGATTCGATTCCATATTTTGATGATTGCCAAAAGTATGTCGAAGAATTTTATTTAAGTGGGGCAGCACAAACCAATCGCAATAGTGTAGAGGGTAAGATTTATTTTGATTGTGATTTTTTTACAGAGGAAATTTTATTTGATCCACAAACAAGTGGTGGCTTATTAGCTAGTGTATCTAAAGAGGATTTAGAAAAGCTAGAGATAGATTTTAAGGAAAATAATCTTGAATTGTATGTTGTGGGTGAAGTCATTGAGAAAAATGAATATAATGTATATGTGAGGTAGTAAGATATGAAAACTTTAGATTGTAGAGGATTGGAGTGTCCACTTCCAGTTGTAAAGACAAAGGAAGCTTTAAAAGAAGAAAATGTAGTTTCAACAATTGTGGATAATGAGATTGCGGTTGAAAACTTAACGAAGTTTGCGAAAGTAAAAAATTATACGGTAAATTCTAAGAAAGAGGGTAAGGATTATATTGTTGAAATCTCAAAGGGTGATGAAGAAGCCGATTTTGAAGTGGAATACACATATGCAGATTGTAGCTTGGCTAAGCCTAAAACGGTTGTAGTGTTTGCCAGTAATGTGATGGGTTCCAATCCGGATTTAGGTGCGATTTTAATGAAATCATTTATTTTCTCTTTGACAAAACAAGATGTTTTGCCAGATGAAATGATTTTCTATAATGAGGGTGTAAAAATCACAACGACAAAGAGTGAAACTTTAGAAGATTTAAAATATTTAGCGGATAATGGAGTAGAAATTGTGAGTTGTGGAACTTGTTTAGATTTCTTCCATTTAAAAGAAGAACTTCAGGTGGGGTCAGTCACAAATATGTATGATATTGTAGAAAGAATGGAGAAGGCTGATAAAATTATCAAGCCATAAGGATTATGAATAAATGTGTTATTGTGCGAGGTGGAGGAGACATAGCGACAGGGACAATATATAAGCTTGTGAAAAGTGGATTTCAAGTATTGGTGTTAGAAGTTGAAAAGCCAAGCGCAATACGAAGGAATGTTGCCTTTTGTCAGGCTGTGTATGAACAAAAGTTTACGGTTGAAGATATGACTTGTGTTTTAGTTTCAACGATAGAAGAAGCTAAAAAAATAATGGCTAAAAATCAAGTCGCCATGATGATTGATCCTAGTGGCGAAATAATTTCTAAAATAGAACATATTGCCTTGGTGGATGCGATTCTTGCCAAAAAGAATTTAGGCACGACAATAGATATGGCACCCATCACAATTGGCTTAGGTCCTGGCTTTTGTGCAGGAAAAGATGTACATGTGGTTGTAGAAACGATGCGTGGGCATAATCTAGGACGATTGATCTACCAGGGATATGCTTTGCCAAATACGGGTGTTCCTGGAAATATTAAGGGATATTCAAAAGAAAGAGTGATTCATTCTCCTTGTGCAGGTGTTTGTCACAATGTCAAAAAAATTACAGATATCGTTGAAAAAGGAGAAATTATTGCGTATATCGGAGAGATACCCGTGTATGCGAGCATGTCAGGTTTACTTAGAGGATTAATTCAGGATGGGTACAATGTAACATCTGGATTTAAAATGGCAGATATTGATCCTAGAGTGGATGAATATCAGAATTGTTTTACAATTTCTGACAAGGCACGTTGTATTGGTGGAGGCGTTTTGGAGGCGATACTGCATGGTTTATCTTGATCAAGCTGCGACTAGCTTTCCTAAATTAGAGGAAGTCAAACAAGCTGTAATGAGGACATTCGATGTGGCAGGCAATGCGAATCGTAGTTCAAATATGGATTCTTCACGTTTGATTTTTGAAGCAAGAAGAAATATTGCACAGTTTTTTGGCTTGTCTGATTTTCATCGTGTTATTTTAAATGGTGGAAATACTGAGAGTTTAAATACTTGCATTAAAGGAATCTTAAAAGAAAATGATCATGTGATTACTACCTATGCAGAGCACAATAGTGTGCTTCGTCCTTTATATGAGTTAGAAGAAAAAGGAATAATCACATTAACGATATGTGCTCCTTATTTAGAGGATATTAAAAATCATATTCAAAAGAATACTCGAATGGTTATCATGACACACAGTTCCAATGTGACGGGTGAAATCTTTGATGTGGATTTAATTGGACAATATTGTAAAGAATGTGGTGTCCTATTTATGGTGGATGCAGCTCAAAGTGCAGGTCACATTCCTGTGTCTATGGAAAATATAGATGTTTTATGTTTTAGCGGCCATAAAGGTCTATTAGGGATTGGTGGTATTGGTGGCTTTTGTGTAAAAGACATAGAAGTAAAACCATTGATTTCTGGTGGAACAGGTATAGATTCTTTTAATCCACAAATGCCTGAGGCGTATCCAGAACATTTAGAGGCGGGTACGCAAAATATTGTAGGGATTGCGGCTTTAAATGCAGGAATTCAATATGTTCAATCTCATCAAAAAGAGATTGTGGAAAAGGAATGTTTTTTACTTCAAAAATTATATGAAGGTTTATCTGGCTATGTAGAGTTTTATTCATCTTTAGAAAATTCGACACCTATTGTGGCAATAAATATTCCAGGTAAAGATAGTGCTTATGTGAGCGATTTATTAAATTATAAGTATGGTATTGTGACGCGTTGTGGTGCGCATTGTGCGCCCTTGATGCATAAACATTTAAAGACAGAAGAAAGGGGAATTGTACGTTTGTCTATATCGTTTCAAAATACAATAGAAGATATTGATTTTGTGGTACGTGCAATTCAAAAAATTTCAAATGATTATTAGTGTAATTGGTTCGGGTGGAAAAACAACGTATATCCACGAGTTAAAAGATAAATATGTTTCTTTAAATAAGACCGTTTTAATGTGTACAACGACGCATATGTTGATTGAAGAAGATACATTAGTAGATCCTGGTTATGATGAGATCATGCAAAGAATTGAAGCATATGGATATTGTCATGCGGGAAATCGTTGTGGTGACTTGAAAATTGAGGCGTTAGATGAAGAATTGTTAAATCAATTAAAACAAGTGGTGGATGTGATACTGATAGAGGCGGATGGTTCTAAACATTTACCTTTGAAGTTTCCTAGCGCTAATGAACCAGTCATTGATTCAGATACGGATGAGGTTGTGTTGATTTCAAATCTAAATGGATTAAATCAACCAGTAAAAGATGTGGTACATCGCTACAAGCTTACAAATTTAGATCCAAGTGAACTTGTAACACCTAGAATTATGCAAGATTTAATACGTGCTTATTTAAAGAAACTAAATAAACCTGTTACAATTCATGTGAATGGAGCTAGTGATTTGTATACGCGTTGTGTAAAGGCTTTATTAGAAGAAAATGTCGATGTGAATCTCATTCGAAAGGAATGGTTTAATATGCAGCCTAAGCTAGTGATTTTAGGTTGTGGTCATGTCAGTCAGTATTTGGCTAAAATGGCTAGTATATTAGAACTATATACGATTGTGATTGATAATCGTAAAGAATTTGCGAATTCTCAACATTTTCCTACGGCCGATGAAATTCATTGTATCGATTATGCTCAAATGGATTCTGTATTACCAGATGAAGAGAATGCTTGTTATGTGATTGTAACAAGAGGACATAAGGATGATCGTCTTTGTCTAGAAAAGACGATTCATAAGCCTCATTTATATTTGGGTATGATTGGAAGTAAAGGAAAAGTAAAAAAGACATTTGATGCTTTGATTGAAGAAGGATATTTGAAGGAAGAATTATCGAATGTGCACGCTCCAATTGGTTTAGATATTAAGGCACAGACGCCGGCTGAGATATCGATTAGTATTTTGGCTGAACTTATTGAAATAAAAAATACAAAGTTTAGTTCAAGTGTTTCGAAAGAATTATTAGAATCCAATATGCATGGAACTTTATGTATCATCATCGATAAAAAGGGTTCAGCACCTAGAGGAATTGGCAGCATGATGTTAGTGCATAAAGATGGAGTCATTGATACGATTGGTGGAGGAAAAGTTGAATATCAGGCTATTTTAGATGCCAAAGAATGTAAGAAAGTCATGATTAAAGAGTATGATTTATCCAATGCAGAAAGTGCAACACTAGGCATGATTTGTGGTGGATATAATAAAGTCTTGTTTATACCGGTATAGAGGAGGGATTGGATTTGAAGAAAAGAAGAAGACGAGTAAGAAAGTCAGTGATTTTTGTGATTGTTGTATTACTTTTGATTATTGCGTTGTTGATTTCGATGATCGCAAAAAAAGTTAGTGATAAAGAGGTAAGTGAACCTAAACAAGAAAAGACAACAGAAACAAAAAAAGAGAATAAGAAGCAACAAACAAATTTACCAAAGGTGAAAAAAATAAATCAAAGTGGTGACCCATATGAGAATACAGTAACGGTTTCGGATTTAGATTCAATCTATATTCTTGTGAATAAGTATTCAGGATTACCAGCAGATTATGAACCAAGTGATTTAGTTCAGGTACCTTCGAGTGGTGAAAATGAGAATGTGCGTATGCGAAAAGAAGTGGCAGAGGCATTTGAAAAGTTGATTGAGGCAGCATCAAATGAGGGGTTCATTTTGAATGCTTGTTCAGCTTATCGTTCTTATGCATACCAAACAGATTTATTTAATGGTGGAGCTGCAAGTTATGGCGAAGAGTATGCGGATCGTTATTGGACTCGTCCAGGATATAGTGAGCACCAATCTGGATTAGCTGTTGATATTCGTATGGATAATGATTGTAGTGATTTAGATGCCGTTCGATATAATTCGCACTATGATTGGTTGTTAGGAAATATGCATAGGTATGGCTTCATTTTGCGTTATCCTGATGATAAGGAAGATAAAACTAAAATTGCGCCTGAAAGCTGGCACTTGCGTTATGTGGGTCAAGATTTGGCAACGTATTTGTATAAAAATAATTTAGCGTTAGATGAATATTATGGAGCTTAGGCAATCGTTGGATTGCCTTTTTTTGATTTATCAAATGGTATATTGTATACTAAAAATGACGTATATAAAGGATAAATACATGATGATTGATAAAAAGATAATAGTAGGTGTAAGAAATAAGGATGCGAATGCGAAAAAAGAGCTTATTTCATTGACGCGAAATCATTTGATACAAACGATTTACAAGCGATATATTGGCTTAGAAGAAAAAGAAATCAATGATATCTTACAGGCAACGTATACATATGCATTTATGCATATGGATAAATTGAGTGATGATAAAAATTTTTTAAAATGGATTACGGTCTTGTTGAATAAACAATTGCGTGAGTATATGCAGGCTAAAGAACATGCAGATGTAACTACAGCTTTGCGTGGACTTCCTCAATATAGACAATCGGATGTGGATGATTGTTTAAATGAGATGCCAGAAAATCAAAAGACAGTGACAATCATGCATTGTTTAGGGAAACTGAAAGAGAAGGATATCGCGAATCGTTTAAAAATGAGTGAAGAGGGAGTGGCTCGCTTATTAAAGAGTGGTAAACAAAAAGTGAAAGATGTATTGGATAAGAAGTGACAATGATATTTATTATTGTCCTTTTTTTTGATTTCGCATAAAATGTAGGCATATGAAAAGAGACACAAAAAGAGTATTAATACTATCACTTAAAATAGGTGTAGGAAGTGCAATTGCGATCATCTTAGCTTATTTTTTCAAATTGGATAATCCAACAAGTGCAGGAACGATTGCGTTGTTATCTTTGTTGACGACAAAGTGGGGAACAATGAGGCTTGTTCTTAGAAGAATTTCCACCTTCTTTGTGACAATTTTATTCTGTTTTATTTTCTTTGAATTAATTCCAAGCCATTGGATAGCTTTTGGACTTGTGATTGCGTGCTTAGTTGGGTACAGTGAAAAAATGAAGTGCCAGAATACATTAAGTGTAAATGCGATGATTGCCGTGCATTACTTGAGTTATTTGGATTTTAGTCTTCACTTTATGATGAATGAGTTTTATTTGATTTTAATTGGAGCCATTATTGCCTTCTTATTGAACCTGGTTCATGATTATAGTGGAGAAGAAGAGTATTTGAATTCTTGTATGATTTATATGGAGGACAAGATTCAGAGTTTGATGTATCAAATTGTTCACTATATTCAAAGTGAAGAAAGAAATACAACAATTTGGAAAGAGTTGGAAGATGTAAAAGAACAGGCTGAAAAGTATATTCATATTGCGATGGAATATCAGGATAACACGTTTACGAGTTTGCCGGATTATTATATTCGTTATTTTGAAATGCGAGCTTTACAATGTGACATTCTGCATATGTTGCACTATAAGATTCGAAAGATTCGTAAGATGCCAAAAGAGGCGAATGAATTAGCGAATTATATTGAATATTTAATTCCGTTTATTCATGAAAAAAATGATCCGCAGCCTCAAATTACTTCACTTCATCAGATGTTCAAAAACAAGCAGGGGGAGGCTCTTCCTAAAAGTCGAATTGAATTTGAATCAAAGGCAATGCTTCTGCATATTTATATGGATTTAGAAGAGTTTTTATACACAAAAAAGAAGTTTATTGATCAAACGACAGAGGAACAAAAAAAGTTGTATTGGAGATGATATACATGAAATCAATCATTATTGTAACTGTTGTATCTATTATAGTTTCTATTGGAATCTATAAAGGAATTCGTAAAGTATTATATAAAAAGGATGTCACAAATAAGGCTAGTTTTGCCAGATTAATAAAATATATTTTGGTTTTTATTAATGGAATGATTTTTCTTGGACAATTTGAACAGACAAAACCTATTATGTCCTATCTTGCTGCATCGAGTGGAGTGGTTGCCTTAGTTTTAGGTGTTGCCGCTAAAGATGCCTTTGGAAATCTATGTAGTGGTTTAATGATTTTAACGTTTAAACCCTTTGTCGAGGGCGATTTGATTAAAGTCAATCAAGGTGAATTAATTGGTTATGTTGAAAGTATTCGTTTTCGCCATACGATTATTCGTACATATGAAAGTAATCGTATTATTGTGCCCAATGCAACATTGAATTCGGCAACGATTGAAAATGCATTTTTTCAAGATACACGAAAAAATAACTATTTAGAAATTGAGGTTTCTTATGGAACGGATATTGATTTGGCGATAGATATTTTAAAGAGTTTAGTTGAAAAAACAATGATTGAATATGAAATTCAAAGTGAGGATCCAATTGAAGTAAAAGTAATCAACTTTTCTACAACAGGCATTGATTTGCGTGTTGTTGTTCCAAGTAAAACGAGTTTAGAGGGTTTTGATATGCTCGCAAAAATTCGTTATGAACTTATAAAAGAGTATGAAAAAGCGAATATTCATTTTGGAAATTATTCAGTAGAGGTAAGTCAATCATGATAAAAGTATATACAGAAGTCTTGGGATTTAATAATTTAATGTATCGCTACATGAGTTTACCTAACTCATTATCTTTGGCGGATTTAGCTTATTATACATTGGCATCTTACTTATCTGAAGAATATGCTGATTTTGTGATTGAGTCGAATGGTATTCCTTTTGCGTGTCCAAATTGTGAGGATGAACAATTTAATAAGTTACCTTGTGCTTCATCGATTCAACCAGATTTCAAAGAGGGAGATACTTTTAAGATGGTTTATGATCTAGAAGAGCCTTTTGAGATTGAAATTCAAGTTGAAAAAGTGGATGATATAGAAGAAGATGCGAATGTGGTCAATGGTCGTGGCTTTGCGATATGGGATGGTTTTAAAGAGTTTCAGGATTATTATTATCAATCCATGGAATTATTTAAAGAATATGTGAAAGCGAATGATATGAATTTATCGGATTTTCCTGTGGATGAAGATCTTGATATTATTGAATTAAACAAGGTATTGGAAGATAATTTTGAAGAATTAAAAGATGTGTATGAGGGTGAGTAGATGAAAGTATATGAGATGAGTTTTCGTGATATGGATCAAAAAATGGTAGAGATTCATGGCGTGAAAATGGTTAAGCTTTTAGAGAAGATGGGATTAAAGTTAGATAATCTATATGGTGCATTAATGTATGGTTATATCGATCATAATGCGGGCTTTATTTTTGAAATCGTAGCTTTGGAAACAAAGAAACGTAATATTGAATATCGTATTGTGCCGATTGGTGTATCTTGTAAGATTTGTCGTTTTGATGTGCAGGAAATGGATATTCAAATCTTGGATAATGTGAATGTGGAATTGTTCCAAGATAAGATTGATATGGTTGAAAAGGCTACAGAAGTTTCTAAAGAATTAGAAGAGCTTCGTCTATATAAAGAGTTAGATTCATCCAGACATTTAGAGTATCCAGATGATATCATGGTATATTTTTTAGAAGAAGGAAAAGATGTAGAGGCATGTTGGGTTCGTCTGGAAGGAATACAAGATGGAAAGATGTATGGAAGTGTATTAACGGCTTTGCACCAGGATTTTGGTGTGAAAGAAAAGGATACAATTTATTTTGGCATGACAGAAATGGAAGATCACAAGTTGGCGTGTGTGTGGGTGAAAGAAGATGAATAAAGAGGATTCATTATATTCAATTTATGTACAAATATTAAAAGAAGAATTAGTGATGGCTATGGGTTGTACAGAGCCTATCGCGATTAGTTATGCGTGTGCTAAGGCAGTGCAAGTGCTAGATCATTTACCAGATCGTATTGTTGTTAAGGCAAGCGGAAGTATTATTAAAAATGTGAAGAGTGTTATCGTGCCTCATACAAATGGTTTAAAAGGGATTGAAGTTGCAGCTGCTGCAGGAGCTTTATATGGGGATGCAAACGCAAAACTTGAAGTACTTTCTAGTGCGACGCGTGAACAAATAGAAGAATTACCAGAATATGTTCAGAACACAAATATTACTGTGCAGCATATTGAACAAGGTCATGTATTTGATTTAGAAATCAATGTGTATTATGAACAAGAACATGCAAGTGTTCGTATTGTAGATACGCATACGAATATTGTTCAAATCGAAAAAGATTGGAAAGTTGTCTTTGAAGATAAGACGACAAGTTTAGAACATAAGGCGGATCATAGTGCTTTGATCATGAAACAAATTTGGGATTTTGCCAAAACCGTGGATATTGAGGATGTAAAAGAAATATTGGATCGTCAAATTGCTTGTAACATGGCTATCGCAAATGAGGGAATTCATAATTCGTATGGTGCAAACATTGGTCATGTGATTTTGAATATGGATTTGGATTGTGTAAAGACAAGAGCCAAAGCTTATGCGGCGGCTGGGTCGGATGCAAGAATGAATGGTTGTGAACTACCAGTAGTCATTAATTCAGGAAGTGGAAATCAAGGGATTACTTGCTGTGTGCCGGTTGTTGTATATGCCAAAGAATTGAATTCTACGCAAGAACAATTGTATCGTGCTTTAGTTTTATCGAATTTGACTGCTATTTATATTAAAACAGGTATTGGTACTTTATCAGCATTCTGTGGGGCTGTTAGTGCTGGAGCTGCAGCAGGAGCTGGAATTGCCTACTTACATGATGGAACATATGAAGAAATTCAACATACCATTGTGAATGCGTTAGCTATTCTTTCGGGAACCATTTGTGATGGGGCAAAGGCTAGTTGTGCAGCTAAAATTGCTTCTAGTATAGATGCCGGTATCATGGGATATTATATGTATAAAAATAAGCAACAATTCTATGCGGGAGATGGAATCGTTGCTCATAGTGTGGATGAAACAATTCAAAATATTGGAACTCTAGGTTCTCAAGGAATGCTTCAAACAAATGATAAAATTATTGAGATGATGATTTCTTGCGATTAAAAGTCGATAAGCGAATGATTAGTTGAGGTTCATATTCCATATGGACGATACGTTTTCGTTCGCTTTTTGTTTGTTCTAGAAGAATGTCTACAGCTTCCTTGCCTTTTTCACAAGCACCATGATCGACGGTTGTAAGTTGAATTTGTGGGAAATCTGTTTCTGGAATATTGTCAAATCCAGCTACACTTGTTTTGATGTTGTGATCTTTTAAACAGGCTAAGATACCTAAAGCTGTCATGTCATTATTTCCTATGTAGGCATCGTATTTATCATCTAAAATTTGTTTTGTCAAACGATACCCGTTTTCATATTCCCTTTTTTCAATTGGGTACATGTCAAATTGTTTAGAAGAACTAAAGAATACTTGTGTGTTGGATATTACACTTTTTACACCTTCATATCTTTCGTTTCTACCTATTTCTGTTGTATCTAATGGACTTGAAATATACGCAATTTTCTTATGTCCTAGTTGTTTTAAATGATTACCTAATAGATTTCCACATTTAAAACTGTTGAGTTCAATTGAATCACAATCGAGATTTTTTGGCTTATCTCCAATAATGATGCATGGAATTTGTTTGGAAAGTGCATTCCATTCATCAATAAATTTTGGGGGATATAGAAGAATGATTCCACATGGTTTTAATAGCTTTAAGCTTGAAAGTGCATGTTTTTCAAGTTCATCTTTACGAAGTGTGGAAATTGTAAGAATTTGTGTTTTGGTCTTACTAGCCTGTTCAATGATACTTGAAACGACCATAGAATAATATGAATTTGATAAATTCGAACAAATAACGACAATCGTATTCTTAGTATTTGAATATCTTTTTTTTACTTCTGGCTTTTTATATCCCATTTGTTTGGCTGTTTTTTTGACAAGTTTAACAGTTTCTTCTTTGAAAGAAACATTTTTATTATCACTTAAAATCATAGATACAGTGGATTGTGATACATTTAAAGCTTTGGCTATATCGCGTGTAGTTATTTTGTTTCTTTTTCCCATAATGAACCTCTTTTGATTTATTTTGATTAATTTATTGATTACTAATCAAATTATTAATCAAAGTCTATTTTTATCTTACACCATTTTATTTGATTGTCTAGCTATTAATCAATAATTTGATTAATAAAATCAGTTGGTTTTACCCGTTTGAAAGGAAATAAAAATAGGCGTATCGTTACTTTGAAAGAGGTGTGAACTATGTATGATTGTATAATAATTGGAGCGGGTATCAGTGGATGCTCTTTAGCTTTTGAATTGAGTAAATATAGTGGAAAAGTATTGTGGTTAGAAAAAAATAATGATGTGGCAGATGAAACGACCAAGGCCAATAGTGCAATTATTCATGCGGGCTATGATCCAGAGCCAAATACTTTGATGGCAAAATATAATATTTGGGGTAATAAAATTATTCCTTCTTTATGTAAAGATTTAGATGTACCTTGTAAAAATATTGGTTCTTTAGTTGTTGGATTTAGTGAAGAGGATGATAAGACAATTGAAGTGTTATATAAGCGTGGTATTGAAAATGGTGTTGAAAATCAGCGTATTATTAAGCAGCCTGAGTTATCAAAAATGGAACCAAATTTAAATCCAGCTTGTACAAGCGCTTTATATGCACCAAGTGCATGTATTATCAATCCTTGGCAGTTTGCGATCGCATTAAGTGAAGTGGCAATTCAAAATGGTGTAGAGCTTCGTTTGAATGAAGAGGTTACGAGTATAAAAAAAGATGAAGATATCTTTATCGTGAATGATACATACAAGGCTAAGTTAGTTGTAAATTGTGCGGGTGTTATGTGTGATCATGTAACTGGACTTATCAAGAAGCCAAATTATAAGATTACGCCGAATAAGGGTGAATATTATTTATTGGATAAATCACAAGGAAACTTGGTTCATCATGTTATTTTCCAATGTCCTACAAAGATTGGTAAGGGTGTGTTGGTTGCTCCTACAGTAGATGGAAACTTGATTGTAGGTCCTACAAGTACAAATACAGATGTGGATGATTATTCAACAAGCGCTGCAGGTTTAAAAACAATTCGTGGAAATGCGATTAAATCTGTACCGTATATGAAACTTCAAGAAAATATTCGTACATTTGCAGGATTGCGTGCAAGAAGTGATACAAAAGATTTTATTGTTGGCGAGGATGAGGATGTGCATAATTACTTCTCGATTGCAGGTATGGCAAGTCCTGGTTTAAGTAGTGCAAGTGCAATCGCATTAGATGTTGTGAGAATGATGCAGGAAAAGAATTATTTTTTAAATTTAAAGAAGGATTATGTTTCTACAAGAAAAGTTGTTCGATTTAAAGAAATGTCACATGAACAAAGAAAAGAATATATTGAAAAACATCCTGAGTATGGTCGTATTATTTGTCGTTGTGAAACGATCAGCGAGGGAGAAATTATTGATGCGATTCGTCGTAGTCCAAAACCAGTGAGTTTAGATGGAATCAAACGTCGATGTAATGCAGGTATGGGAAGATGTCAGTCTGGTTTCTGTGGACCTAGAGTACAAGAGATTCTTGCCAATGAGTTGGGCGTTAGTCAACTAGATATCATGTTAGATAAGAATGGTTCTTATATTTTATGTGGAAGAACAAAGGAGAATGACGATGAATAATAAGTATGATGTAGTAGTCATTGGTGGTGGTCCTGCAGGTCTTGCCAGTGCGATGGCAGCCAAACAAAATGGCGCAAAATCTGTTTTGATTATTGAACGAGATAAAGAGTTGGGTGGTATTTTAAATCAGTGTATTCATAATGGTTTTGGTTTACACCACTTTAAAGAGGAATTAACAGGCCCAGAATATGCCGGTAAATATATTGATGAAGTCAATAAGACAGATATTGATATATTATTGGATACAATGGTTATTGAGATTACGCCAGATAAAATGGTGTATTGTTCAAGTAGCATTCATGGATATTTAATGATTCAGGCTAAATCGATTATTTTAAATATGGGTTGTCGTGAAAGAACACGTGGAGCCATTGCGATTCCAGGCACAGAGCTTCTGGTGTATTTACGGCAGGTGCAGCTCAGCGATATGTAAATATTGAAGGGTATATGCCTGGTAAAAGAGTTGTGATTTTGGGTAGTGGTGACATTGGTTTGATTATGGCTCGAAGAATGACTTTAGAAGGCGCAAAAGTTTTGGCAGTTGTTGAAGTTATGCCTTATTCGAATGGTTTGAATCGTAATATTGTTCAATGTCTACATGATTATGATATCCCATTGTATTTAAGCCATACAATTACGGATATTGTGGGTAAGTCTAGAGTAGAAAAAGTTGTTGTTTCTAAGGTGGATGAAAACAGAAATCCAATTGAAGGAACCGAGATGGAATTTGATTGTGACTGCGTTTTATTGTCAGTTGGATTGATTCCAGAAAATGAGTTGTCAAATGATTTAGGGGTTGAAATGGATTCTAGAACACATGGACCTATTGTTTATGAAAATATGGAGACTTCTATGGAAGGGGTATTCGCATCAGGTAATGTTGTGCATGTGCATGATTTAGTGGATTTTGTAAGTTTGGAAAGTGAAAAAGCTGGAATGGGTGCTGGTCGATATGTTTCAAATGGCGAAGTATCTAAGGATCGTGTCGTTAAGACGATAAATGGAGATAATATTTCGTATGTGGTTCCGCAATATATTCGTAAGGATAATGTAGAAAAGAGTGTTGAACTATCTTTCCGTGTAAGAAGACCAACACAACAGGTAAATATTGTTGTGAGGGATGGGGATACTGTAATTGCGAAGTTTAAAAAGGAACATGTGATACCAAGTGAAATGGAGAAGATATCTATTCCTAAAGTGTTGCTTGAAAAGGCAGATAAAGAATTGGTTGTATCTGTAAAGGAGGATGCGTAATGAGAGAGTTAATTTGTATAACTTGTCCTAAGGGTTGTTACTTAAAGGTGGATGAAGAAAATGATTATAAAGTAACTGGAAATGGCTGTCCTAGAGGTGCAATCTATGGAAAGAAAGAGTGTACACATCCAACTCGTGTGGTGACAAGTACAGTTAAAATTGTAGGTGCAGAAATTGAAAGATTGAGTGTGAAGACGAATGGGGATATTCCAAAAGAAAAAATCTTTGATGTGATGAAAGAGTTGAATCATGTAGTTGTGAAGGCACCAGTACAACGTGAAGATGTAATTGTCTCTGATATTTGTGGTACGGGCGTTGATTTAGTTGCGACGAAAGATTTATAATATGACTGTTAAAAGTGGGGAGCTTTTAGGCTGAGAGTAGGTTTGTCCTAGACCCTATAACCTGATTTGGATAATGCCAACGTAGGGAATATATCTTTTTGATAGTGAGCTGCAGATTGGTTTTCTGCAGCTTTTTTCTTGGTGGTGAGAAAATGAATTATTCTATTTTTGATGTGGATGGAACAATACTAGATTCAATGGAAGTATGGAATACTTTGGCAAGTCAATATGTTCAAAGTTTGGGGATGGTTCCCGAAAAAAATCTTGATGAAGTTGTTTCAGATATGAGTTTAGAACAGAGTGCAACATATTTGAAGAAGCATTATGGAATCAATAAATCAGAAGAACAAATCATTTCAGAAGTATTGAATCTTATATCGGATTTTTATAAGTATGAAGTGAAGCTTATGCCTGGGTTTAAAGATTTTATTTCACATTATGATTCAGTCAATGTGATTGGTACGAGTTGTGATGAAAAGCTAGTAAAAATTGCGTTGAATAGACTGGGTGTGTTGAATTATTTTGAAGATATTATAACTTGTTCAAAGGTGAATAAGTCAAAGAATGATCCGGATTTTTATTTGGCTTGTGCACAAGTTTTAAACCAAAGACCGGAAGATATAGTTGTGTTTGAGGATGCAGATTATTGTATAGATGTGGCGAGAAAAATTGGATTTAAAGTGATAAAAATAAGAGATTGGAGAGATTTAAATGAAAAGTGCATTAACAATTGTGGGAAGTGATTCGAGTGGAGGAGCAGGCATTTAGGCAGATATCAAAACAATGTGTGCTAACCATGTATTTGCGACAAGTGCAATTACGGCATTAACTGCTCAAAATACTTTGGGAGTTACAGGTATTATGGATGTAATACCTGAATTTTTAGGTGAACAACTAGGTGCAGTATTTACAGATATTTATCCGGATGCGGTAAAGATTGGAATGGTATCAAGTTCTAGTTTGATTGAAATGATCGCAAAGAAGCTTAAGGAATATAAGGCAGAAAATATTGTGGTCGATCCTGTAATGGTTGCGACAAGTGGTGCAAGATTGATTAGTGAAGATGCGATTGAAACATTAAAAAAGAATTGTTGCCTTTAGCTACTTTGATTACTCCAAATATTCCGGAAGCAGAAGTACTTTCAGAAATGGATATTATGGATGAGGAAAGTATGGTTGAAGCGGCAAAAAAAATCAGTGAAACTTTTGGATGCGCTACTCTAGTTAAGGGCGGTCATCAAATCAATGATGCGAATGATTTATTATATAGAAATGATTCATTTACTTGGTTTAAAGGGAAACGTATCAATAATTCAAATACACATGGTACGGGTTGCACTTTGTCGAGCACAATCGCATCAAATCTTGCGAAAGGATTTGATTTGGATGATTCGGTAAAACGTACAAAGGATTATATTTCAGGTGCGTTAAGTGCAATGCTTGATTTAGGTAAAAGCTCAGGTCCGATGGATCATTCGTTTGCGATAGATAATGAATATACAAAGAAACCATTCTAGTGTTGGTGTCTAGAATGGTTTCTTTTTGTTTATTATTATTTTTTTAGGAGAGAGATATGAATATTGGTTTATTTCTATATTCACGGCCTTATCTTTAAGGCACTTATAGAATATCATTCTATGTTGTCATAAATTTAGTATAACTTTGGTAAATGTTGTGAAATCAGATTGAATTATGTGAAATTATCAAAATATGCATTTTTTTTGGAAAAGCCTCAATTTATTTCGTATTAGATATAGGGGGTGAGTAAATCACATGAATAAAACCAAAGACAAAATTATGAAGGAGTTTTTAGAAAACAATGCCTATTTTGTCGACTTCTTTAATGCATACTTCTTTGATGGAGAAAGAGTTCTTAAACCTGAAAACTGTATGGAACTTGATTCAGAGATGAATGATTCGCATATGGATCTAGAAAAACATGTGGATGTGATTCGTAAGTACAATGATGGAAATCTTTATAGTGCATTCATTA
>ERZ791881.178-NODE-178-length-71381-cov-19.166181_pt1 | contig 71381 bp, 109 predicted proteins | sample MGYA00510161_ERZ791881 | MGnify/ENA primary metagenome ERZ791881 (study PRJEB30046, sample SAMN00792073) | human gut metagenome | study: EMG produced TPA metagenomics assembly of the A metagenome-wide association study of gut microbiota in type 2...
AACACACCCTCGCTCAATATGAACACACCCTCGCTCAATATGAACACACCCTCGCCAATAGACGAAGAAAAAGGTGAAGACATAGAAAAACTATCAGAAAATGTAGTCAAAGAGCAATCTAACCTCGTTCAATATGAACAGGGGTCCGCTCAATATGAACGAGGGTGCGCTCAATATGAGCAGGGGTGTGTTCATATTGAACGAGGGTCCGCTCATATTGAACAACAGAATAAGATATATATAGATAATATAGAGAATAAAGAGAATCATAACGAACGAAGTGAGTTTAATAAAGAAACTGATATGAAGATTTTGGAATGGTTCAATTCTCGTGACTTATCTTTTCCAGATCTTTCTTCTTCTGATTTTGAAATCATCATTAACCTTCCAGATTTTGCCGATAATGATTTTGATATGGCAATAAGAGAAGTTTGGGGATATTTGCAATATGATGAAGACTCTCCAGATAATTACATTCCAGTTGAATATTTCAAAGATATTCTTTACCGTGCTTGGAATGATTTAAAAACTATCAATCCTGATTTCTCTCTTTCAGAACAAGACATGAAGAATATTTTTGGATTCGATGTTAAGATGCAAAATGGAGAACCTGTATGTTATGTGACTCCCAGTAAAATTAAAAACATCAATCAATCTCCCTCATCTTCCAGAAAAATTAAACGAAAAGGAGTAGAAGACCGAACCTCCAGATTGATATTTCTTGAATCTCTCCGGCAAGTCGCCGAAAAAGATACGAATATGTTGACGGACGCCGAGTATGCAATATGGCTTATGATTGAGTTCGTGAAAGAACGGGAGAGTAATCAGCAACCTCGTCCATCGGAAGTGACAAAAGCAGTTTATGAAGATTTGCTTAAACGTTTCTCAAACGAATCGAAGGTACCTGTGGAAGATTTGAGAACCCTCTGGAAAGAACTTCCTCAAAAAAATACAGTTAAACTTCATCCTCAACAGTTATCAGTTGATAAGATTATAAACTATAACGTGCAAGTAAATCAGGCAAGTGATGTGGAAGAGCTTTATAACAAAAAGATGGCAGAACAACCATGAAGTCTTTTGCCACCTTCCAGAATCCTTTTCCTTAGCCGGACTTGATTATCTTATTTCGGGTTCGGCTAAAAAGTTTCTTCTAATTTCTATTTCTTCAGACAGTATTCTAATCGCATCTTTCTCTCTTCGAAAATAATTGCCTGCCAGATAACGTTTATTGCTTGTTACAGTTCCTTTTTCCACATCTGAAGTAACTTGCATCTTATCCGTAATATACCAGTAGCGTTCTCCTGTAGCTACTTTCATGTTCAAAGGCTCAATTCGTTTTAGAAAATGATTCCATGTTTTACCGACCTTGGCTAATTCTATATCCAGAGCCTTTCTTTGATAATCTGCTGGCTTGAAAGTTGTAAACGAGAAATCATCTGTTTTCCCCAGATACTCGTTCATGCTGTATTTAACCGGTTCCCCTTTGATAACATAACAATACATAACGATGTCTCCAGAGGATTTATCTGCAAGTCTTACGACTCCATATCCTTCTTGACCTGTTTTATGGTTATGGAAGCATACTAAATCACATGATTTGGGAATATATTTATCGCTTATTACGAAAAATGGGTTGCCAAATTCTTTTCCTTGTTTATCTAAAATTGAATAGAGGCGATTTAAAGCATTTTCTCCGGCTGGGGTTATAATGTCTATAGGAATTGTTATTTTGTCGAAATTAGGCGTGTTTCCGTCAATTCTAAGGCATATTAAAACAGTATTCACATTCCCTTCTTGTACCAAACCTATAGAATCGTTCCATTTTACTGCATCTCCAGCTCCAAATCCTTTGTCAAACCAGTTAGCAAATGTAGCGTAATCGAGAGCTTCAGGATCGTCTGAATAACTGGAAGGTACATGCAGCTTAATATTATATTCCGTTTTGCAATAAGAACTGATTCCTTTAAAGTCTATCTCAGACTTATATTTTCTTTTTCTTAGAAAATGCTCTACTTGTTTTTTAGTTTTCATATTTGGATTAAATAATCAATTGTTAGGCAAATGTAATATGATTTTTTGATAAACATCAATTTGGATATAAAAATTTAGCTTAATTACCATAAAACGAGACTGAAAAAATAGATGACTGGAAAAAATCAGAAAACTTATATATTGAATTTTTATATCGTTGTCAATTTGAATATATTGGTAAATAATTATTTCTCTGTATTATAAAAATAAAGTTAATAAATTGATGCTGGGATAATTACAGAATCTCTACTTCCAGATTCGATATATTATAAAATTAATGTTAGAAATTGGAGATAATTTTATTGTATTGAATAACGTGGTCTGGAAGAGAATTGGCTTCTTATACTATGATCGACTTTTGAAAAAACGAGATTGAAAAATCAGGTCGGATTATATATACGGTATTCGCTCCAGAATTGACCGGCTCTGCCTTCTTTTTTTTTATGTTTTTATTGATATAATGTTGTAAATCAATTGATTATATTGTTTCACTAATATACAAAAGTGAAATAAATGTACTTTTGCCCTTTGTTTTGCCTATTCTTTTGTTTTTGATACTCTTTTGAAATTATTACAAATTTATCCTTTTGTGTATGTGATTTGTTCCCGTTCCTTTTTGCATCCAGGTAATAACATCTTACGCGCGTATATGTGTGCGCATGTGTGTATGTGTGTCACGATTTGCCCTAATAAATAACCACGCACACACGCGCGTGTGTTGGGATACTTATTTTATTGATTATCAATTGTTTATAAATAATCTTCTTTGTTGCGTGTTTGTATGTTGTTGAAAATCAATTGTTTACAAATTATTTTAGCTTTAAAACAAAAGTTTTTGCAGTTTTATTTGTGTATATCAAATAGGCGTTATATCTTTGCAACGTCAAGTTAAGATAACGGCTACTTGATAAAGTGTTTACTTTCCGTTTTGGTTTTATCTGTAAACCTACAAAAAGCGAAAACCGCAAACAGATACGAGATAATAAACGTAATTAATAACCGTAAAAACAAGAAGTAAGAAACGGACAAAAGAAAGTAATACATAAAAGCAAAAGGAGTGCGAAAGCGAAAGCAAAAGCGCACGCTCAGACATAAAACGGGATGTTTTGTGAACGGGAAAAGAATACCCATAACTGTAATGGTCAGTTATTAAAGATTGTCATGCAAACCGTCGCTGGCACTATGGGGGAGCTATATACATAAGTCTGCTACAAAAGCGTGCCATAGGTGCGTAGCTCCATGCAGCAAAAGGGAAAAGTGTAAACTTTGTGCCATAGTTGTGCCCAGTTGCCAACTGCATACCGAAAAACGGATGTTTACACAAAGGTGTGAAAATCTGCCCCTAATGCGAACTGAGAAAGATATATGCCCTTGCGTATATATGTAATCACCAACGCAACGCAGCCCTAACAGTGAAAAAGTGTATGCCAAAAGTGTGCTTTAACGGTAACGATGGAAATTACCTACCACATAGGCGAAAGCGTATGTAAAAAGCTGCAATTCAATCGGTTTGGTTGCAGTTGGTGAGCACTCATACACAGGGCGCACGGCTCCGTTGCGCTGTTAGTGACGGGCAAAAAGTTGTACATAGAGTGTGCTGGATAGGTGAATGTCCAGTATGCTCTGATTGGGCTTTAACGCAATCGAAAGCGTGTAAACGTTTTCGGTGGTGCGTTCCTATTTTGGTAGGTCGGGGTTCGATTCCCCGATTGCCTACAATGCGCTATTGCAGAAAATTCCTAAAAAACAGTAATCATGGGAACAATTAGTAGGTATAACAGTGTACAATTTGAGAACTTGAACGCAAACGAGTTGGTAGGCGTAACTTTGGTGTATAAGAGTGTAAACCGTGACGGAGAAACGCATTATTCAGGACTGAATTTTGCCGGTGATGAATACACGCCAAAGGATAAGACACAGGACGAGATTTTCCGCGTGTGGAAGAATGTGGTAGCTACGTTCTGGACTGTGAAAGCGGTGGAAGCTGGGCTGCGTGAGGATAATGGTGGTATTGCATCCAAATTGCGTAGCGGTACACCGGCTGAAATCATAGTGCGTACAAGTGATTGCAAAGTGTCAAAGAAGTGGGATGTTGAGGGAAGTGTATGGAGCCGTATTGGTTTGGTGCCTACAAAGAAAGACCTGGATTGTGCAGCGCGTGATTTTAAGAAGAAAATCCATGCTGCTACAAAAGCGTCTTTCGATGCTCTGAAATTCCGTTTGAACTTTGAAGAAGTAGTCGCAAAAGCCGCTAACTATTATGAAATCTTGGGTGTGAAGCATGATGCTACGGAAGCGGAAATTAAAGCTGCATACAAACAAGCTGCTAAATCTGCTCATCCTGATGCCGGTGGTTCCAATGAAAAGATGCAAGAGGTAAATGCAGCATGGGAAGTTCTGGGAAATGCTCAAAAGCGTGCGGAATATGATGCGCGAATGGCTGCATAAATAAAGAACTGGTAAGTCATAACATATATAGCACGTCTGGAGGTGAATACAGGCGTGCTATTTTTATGGGTAAAACGAACGTGGAAGCGCAGCGTGCAAGAAGTGCGAGTCTTTGTTACCCACTTTAATTGTGGCATGTACTTTTGAGTGCGTGCCATTTTTGTGTCTGATTGTAAATTTTAAAAAATAAAGCATGAAACGAGCAAGAATCCAAAGAACGAGCGTGAAAATCATTTCTACCTCTTGTGCAAGTATGACATTTTATTTGCCTAAATCTCAAAATGTTACCGTGAAACGGAAAACTGTGTATGATTTATTTAAAGCGTAAATCTATGAAGAAGTATGTTGTGGTATATAAGCGGAAAAAGTATATCAAAGTAGCTACTGCAATTGGTAGTAAATTTTATAGAATCTTGGTAGTTATATGCCTGTTGTTTTCCTGTATTGCGATAAATGCCAAAACTATAAGGGTATTTACAGGAAACATACAGCGCGTGGAGAAGACTGTGAGGATAGATGGAAACACTTACTTCCTAACATTGAAAGATGGTACCATGTACCAACTAGAGGATGAGAAGCAATATAGTATTGTATTGGAGAGTTGGAAATATTTCAAGTTTATAATGATTGATGTGAAAGATAATGGTAAAAAAGAATGATATAGCCAGTTTCTTCTACTATATGTGGAATTGCTGGGATGAGCACGAATGTGCTGTTGCTTTTGAAAAAGCCGAATGTGGATGGAGACATTTATGGAACAAGTGGCGTGAATATAATAGTCAAAATGGTCATTATGGAGCGGTAGAAGAATTTTTTGCCAATTTGGATGACAGGAATCAGAACTTACTCGTAGAGCGTGCACTGGAAATGTACAGCGGTAAAAAACGTATCAAATGAAAAAGATATTCAAAGTAATCGTGGGATGTGTTATTGTTATACTAACATTAAAAGCCTGCCGCTTGAATTATGTGTGCGATGTAGTTGATAGCATCCCAAAAGAAATCCGAGAGCGCATAATTACAGAGCACCCAGAATGCGCCAATATTGATTTGTTGGTGAAATTCTGGGAGACTAAAGGAGATTCCCTTGTTTCTGAAATTGCTAAGGAACAAATATATGACTGTGAACTTACCGAGTATTTGAAACTCCATCCTGAAGAGAACAATTAATATCAAGACAATAATGGAAACAAAAGTGTGTAAAGAATGTGGTCAGAGTTTGCCCAAATCAAATTTTTCTAAGAACAAGGCAACCAAAGATGGGTTGGCAAACTATTGTAAGAAGTGTGACAAAGAAAGAAGACGCAAATCCAGTGGGGGCATAACTCAACAAGGAGTAAAAGCTACTCTGAAAATGTCTGACTTTGATGACAACATGTTGTTTGCTGAATTGCGTAGACGTGGATACACTGGAGAATTACGTTATTCCAAAGTAGTAAATATATAGGTATGTACACAAGTTATGGCTGGGAATTGACTAATCTTTTGCAGGGACAAGATGAGGAATATCTGCTTGAAGTGTTAACGGAAAATTACAGACGTTTGAGAGATGTGCCAGATCATCTTATTGTGACATTGCTTGAATACCGTGGTTATACTGGAAGATTGATAAAAAGTGAAAATTAAAATAAAGAAGTATGATACCAGAAATTATTGAACAAATGCGCAAAGAGTTATACGATACTAAATTGTGCATCTCTGATTTCGAGAAGTATGATTTGAAAACTCTTGAAAAGACCAATGAGCCATTTTTTTGGTTAGTGCGCACACACGGAACACATTTGTGTTTTATTGGCCCCAGTGTAGAAAGTCTTTTTTCGTCAGAAAGTAACCGGTTTGCAATTATGAAAGATTCTCATGCTATTATTGCAAGTATTGTTTATTGGGACGATTTGGACTATAATAAGTATTTTTATTGGGATGGAGCACAGCTTCAGAAAGTATCCAAGGATAAGGTTATTTCAATATTCAATAATATTTGGGGAAGCCGGATACATCAACTTTCCATTCAATACCCTGAAGAGTATGCAGCCATAAACAAACCATTGGAATTTAAAATGTCCCCAGAAATATCAGAGCGTGTAAAAGAGGTCAAGAATATTGCTTCGGAATTGCAAGATCCAAGTTTTGAAGATTGCTTGAAAAGTCTACAAAAATGGGTGAGATTTGCTGTTAACCAATATATTGAAATATATGGTGATTTTGCGAAAAATAGCTTTGGATTCTCTGAGGTGGTAAATGGCGAACGCAAAATTTGCGGCGGGATAATTATGTCCCCAAATGTGACTGAAAGACGTTGGAGTATTCATACATAAAACTGTTGTAATATGAAGTATTCAGTAAATCCTAATCTCAATGCTGTTATGAATAGTATTGAGACACAATTATTATCCAAAGGAAAAGATAAACAAGAGAGTCTTCAAATTATTAAGAGGTATATAAAATCATTTCCTAAAGAACCGGATTATAACTTGGCACAACATGGAGGTATGCTTGTTTCCCCTTATGATGTGAGAGAATTGAATATTAAATGCGGTTATAGTGCTGTTGTTCAAAACAAGATCTCTGATGGGAGAGTCTGGAATGAATACTTACTGCGGGTAGGAAGAGTTGCTAAGGAACTTTTAAAAGCAAACGAACTATGAAAGTTATATCAGAAATTTCACTTCGAGATTTCAAATTTTGGAGTGGGGGTGAGGATCGGGCAAAGAACTGTACCGATGAACAACTGGATAAAATTGAATCCATAATGGAGAGTGCTGCTCCTGAAAGTGGTTGGACCGATGATGACATAAATAATTTCTTTTGGTTTGACTTTGATACAATTGCAGACTGGCTTGGATACAAGGATGGAGAACATTTTGATGCAGGAGTTAGTGAAGATGATGTGAAAGAAGCGCAAGATTGGTTTGACGGTATCACAGACACCGAAGATATGATTGATATAGCCAGCCTTGACAGAGAAGACTATATTTCTACAGATGAAAATGGGGAAGAAGAATTTGATGAAGATCTTGTTTACTATGACTTTTCAAATTGGTGGAACAATATGGATGATATTGAACAAGTGAAAGAGTATCGTAAGCACGAGTAAAGTGTTATGGTAGAAATCCGGGTTCGATTCCCGGAACACTACATATATTTGTTGTTTCCATGTGTGTTGTTCGACATGTTTTTGTTTGAAGGGTGGCGCGATCAGAATGTTATTGTTCTGGTTGCGCCTTTTCCTTTAAAGTTAAAGCGAGTTAATATTCAAAAAGTGGACAACTATGGACACCATCAAAAAACTATTCGATAATAAAAACAAAAAGAAATATGCAAAAGGAATTGTTAGAAATAGAATTTCGTTATCATGACAGACCGATAGGTAGCTGCCCAGCTACTTCTTGTAGTAAGACAATTGCCATAGGTATATTTGATACTTTGGAAGAAGCAGTCAAAGCTGGTAATGAAACATTGAAGGTGTTGTCAGAACATTTCCAAGTAAGATCAGATGACCGATTTAAAGTTCGTGGTTTGTTTGGCACTCCAGATAGACTTGTAACAAATTGTTGTTATACAACTAAAGGGATTGCATATTTTGCAAAAATTACTCCTCTAAAATTTGATGATCTCTCTGAAACTATAGCAGAGACATTTAAAGCATACGATAGATACAGACAATATAGACGTGAACAAAAAAACGATGAATAATATGGATGTAATAGTCTTAAATCACAAAAACAAAGTATCCTTGCAGGTACAGCATGTAGATATTGGTAGTTCTATTGATTTGCATTTTCCAAACGAAAATCAATCATTTGATGCTTTTCAGAAACTTCGTGAAATAGGTGTGAGATGTTTTCATGCTGGTAAAAATGCTCCTTGTGGGGCTTCTGTAATGATGTATTCTTATGGTAATGATAATCTTCAACTTCAAATAAAGTAGTAAAATGGAAGAAAAGAAGTATATAAATATTGATAATATGGCGACACGCCTTTGTCAAATTCTCAAAGATGCACGTGAAAGCATGGTTGATGATAAAAATAAGGATTTTATCATGGAGAACTTTTCGGATGAATATCTGGAAGATTACAGTAATGTAATGGCTTGGCAATTTAATTCTGATATGAAGAAATACTTGCATAATCCGGACCATAGGATCTGTGGTAATTTTAATAACATTGATTATGACTACCCTTATCATATTTATGGAGAGGTTACATACGACACACCTCTTGTAAATGCTATGATTGCTAGGTTAGATGCCGGTGAAGACAGCGAACAAGCTAACGAGGACCGGGACTTTCTTGTTGACTGGTTCTTTGAAACTTTTGGAACATGGGGAATATCCTATAATTTCCAGTCAAATATATCAGAGTTCCTTTATATGGAGTTTAAAAACCAACAATCTTAAATCAATGAAAACAATAACATTGCAACTGTACACTTTTGATGAATTGTCGGAAGAGGTACAAAAAGAAATTATTGAGCGTGAACGCTGGAATATAATGGATCAGTGTATGGAGGCTTACGGTTCAGATTATGTAACGTCTCTAAGAACTTTCGAGAAATTGACAAATACCCAATCATGTAGTTGGAGTGTTAATTATAGCGGATACAATTTTAATTTTAAATATAATAATAATCCCATTTTTGAGTGTCCAATAGATTGCAGTAATGATATTTATGCAGAGGAATTATGTGGTAAACTATTATTTCGATATATCAATAATAATATTATGCCATACATTACACAAGGTAGATATTATTCATCTTCAGGCAAATATATAAATGAAAAATACACTTACAAATACAGACGAAGCCGTATTATCAAATCTGTAGGTGATGATTGTCCACTAACAGGTATGTGTTATGATTTCTACTTGCTTGAACCTATCATCAAATATTATAAAACTTGGTGCAGTTATCCGGACAACTTTTCGCTCACAGACTTAATAGAACAATGCTACGACAGTTTTTTCAAATGCTGGCATGAAGAATATGAGTATTGGGCCAATGATGAAAATGCAATCCGGGAGGAATTACATAACAACCAGTATGAGGACAGGTTGTATTATATGGATGGAAGAGTCTATAGTGGACCGTTAGATGATGTTGCATAATTAAAATTCAAAAAACAATGATACTCAATATAGTAAAAAATGGTACAGATTCTTCAAGTATTTTAGAATGCGTGAAAAAAACTTTCAATAGTTCTAAGGTAAATATTAAAACAGACTATGAAATATCTGTTGATATTGAAGTAATTGGCGAGGGTGGACTGCACAGTTTGGAAGGGATAAAAGAACTGGAATATTATTTTAGAGACTATGACATCAGGGTTTGGTAATTTTTAAAGTAATTGGCAATGAATCTCAACGAATTAAGGGATAAAACATATAAAATCGCTTGTGAACATGGATTCCATGATACGGAATTGAGTAATAAACATTTTCTCTGTCTCATAATATCCGAACTAATGGAAGCTGTGGAAGCTGATAGAAGGGGAAAGCGTGCTAATGTTGATTGGTTTGAGAAGAAAATCTCAACCAGTCGTATTTGTCAAGGGTTAGACCTAGACATTCCCAAAGAGCGCGGTTACGAAGTTGCATACAATGAAACAATCAAAGGGTCAATAGAGGAAGAGTTAGCTGATGCCGTTATTCACCTACTTGATTTGGCTGGGCTTCGAGGGATAAGCCTTGAACCTGCAATGAAGGATATTAATTCAGATGTTATAGATGATTCTGCTGACTCTTGTGTCAGTGAGACATTTACAGAGACTATATATGCTATTTCCACGCTTCCTGTTAGATATGATGGACTATTTGATTTTCCTACAACTGTAAATGATATGATAGTATCAATTTTTGGACTTGCAAAGCATCTTGAAATAGATCTGTTTTGGCACATCGAACAAAAAATGAGATATAACGAACTCCGTGAGAAGATGCATGGGAAGAAATATTAACCCTCAAAACGGTGCAAAAATGAATATGATATTATTTGAAAATCCACCTACGGTCTATTTTGAAAGAATAGAAGACTATGAAGAGAAATCGACTCCGTGGAGACGGGTTCCTCCTACATATAAAGGTTCGTCCACTAAAAGTGGGCGCAATAAGAAACAAATAAGAAGAGATCGTAAACGCAATAAGAAAAGATAGTTATGCCGCATTTAAGTTCAATGGGAAATCAAAAGCTTTATAGAATTGTCATTGATGTCCAGTACGGAGACATGCTGGACGAATGTGATAAACTATACGATGGTAAAGGGTATGGAACTGTTTTTACCGATGCGAATGGAGAAGCTGTTATTGATTATCTGAAGCAATGGGATAGCGATGAATGGACTGACGATGATATTCGCAGCGAAGAACCAAGGTGGGTGAATAATGGCACTGATTCCGTACATCAAAAGGATGGATACACCCTTATTTACAACTCAACTATTGGTGGTGTATATATGCTGTATCGTGAAGCAAATGATGCTGAAATAGAATGGTATAATAAATTAAACTAATTGTGAAGTTATATGGAAACATCAAAATCATTCAATCAAGAATATATTGAGAAAGCGAAAACGCTAATCTATGAAATCCTCGAAGATAAAAAAGAGTACGATGACTGGACGCAAATATGTTTCTCAATGCAAAATGCAGTACAAGCTGCGGCTAATGTATGGGGAATATCATCAGATGAACAGATAAATAAGATGAGAGCTTTTGTAACGGAAATGGTTCTTACTGAACTTTCAAATCTCCGACAATTTGATATATCCTTCAAGAAGAAGGGAGTAAAAATGAAAAAGCCATTAGATTCACTGTATTGCCCCAAATGTGGAAGTAATAATGTTGAAGAAAGAGCATGGGTAAATCCAAACACAGATGAAATCAGCTATAATGATTCAGTTGAGGAAGAAGATTGCTGGTGTGGCATTTGTGAAGAGCATGTAGAATTATGCACCCTTTCAGAATTATGGGAAATGTTTGGAGACATTCCGGTCAATAACGATGATGAGATTGAAGAAGACTTTCTCAACTTCCCGGCCGGAACCTTAAAGATTGATGTCTGGCATTGGTTTGATGAACGATGTCCTAACAATTTACACGATGATTTAATGTATCCTAAAAACGATGCCGTATAAATCAGAAAAGATTCGTATCGCTGGAACCCAATATGATAGACGAATAAAGCTCACTCCAGACCAAAAAGAATATATAAAATGGTTGAGAGAAAAGCAATTAATCAGTTACTCTAAACTTGCTAAAATATTTGGAGTGAGCAAGCGTCTTATTCAATTTATTTGTTGCCCAGACAAATATTTGAAAAATAAAGAGAGTTTAAAACAACGTAAAGCAGAAGGGCGATACAAACCTACAAAAGCAGAATGGGCAGCAACAATTCGTGAGCACAGGAGATATAAGGAACAACTCAAAAAGAAAGGAGATATAAAATGAAAGATAAGATTCTTACAATGTTCTTCGACATTAATAGATGGACAAAAGCAATTGAGAAAGGCGTTCTGAAGGATATTCGGAAGAGCGAACTTATCAAACTGACAGAAGAACCAACCAGAATTCGCATGGCAGAAGCTATGTTGAATGGTAAATATCAAATAACACCACCACATATTGCACAAATTCCGAAGGATAACGGAGAGTTTCGTACTGTATATGTCAACGAACCTATTGACCGTATAATCCTAAGCATCGCGAATGATTTGCTATTTGATTTAATGCCAGAGATGATTCATCCTGCTTGTAAATCTTATCAGGTCGGTATTGGTTGCGGTAAAGTGGTTCTGGAAGTAAGTCACACAATTGTTGACATGAAAAGTGATGGTTATGTGGGCTGGAAATCTGATTTAAGTAAATATTTCGACACTGTTCCTATCCGGTTTATTGACGCAGCTTTTGATAAGGTAGAAGCTAAGTATGGTCACTCTGTGTTAATTGATGTATTAAGAAAATACTATCATTGCGGATTGTATTTCGATGAGAACAACGAACTGTATGAAAAATATCAATCACTTAAACAAGGATGCGCAGTAGCAAGCTGGTTAGCCAACGTGTTGCTATATAGCTTGGATGATGAACTGTCCCAATTGAATGGGTTTTACGTAAGGTATTCGGATGATATGTTGTTCGTTGGTCCGGACTATGAAAAGGCTATGACCATTTTACAAAAGAGATTGGCCGAAAAATCAATGAATTTGAATCCCAAGAAAGTAGAGTACCTGACTATGGACAAGTGGTTTAAATTTCTAGGTTTCAGCATTAAGGGAAGTATGATTTCTTTCTCTCCCAATCGTCTTAAAACCTTCCAGAAAGAAATAGAATCAAGAACCATCAGAAAACGTGGTATTACGTTGAAGAAGGCTGTGGATTCGGTTAACCGATATTTATATAAAGGCAATGGAGAATATAGTTGGGCGACTCAGACCCTTCCAGTATGTAATGTTCGGGTTGATATTAATGAATTGAATAAATTCGTAATGGATTGCCTTAGAGCCGTTGAAACTGGGAAACATAAAGTTGGTGGCCTTGGCTATGTTAAGGATAAGCCGGATGGTTGTGTTGTTAGAGGTATTGGTCGGAACGTAAAGGCTAATCGAAATAAATCTAAGAGTAAAGAAATTGAAGGTTATTTGACAATAGGTTGTATGCAGAATGCTATTTTGACCAGAAGAGCAGCGTACAATACTTTAGTGGCAATATTGTAACTACAATCTGAACACACAGTAAATGAATCCGAGGAACAAGTGTTTAATATCCAGATTATATATTAGGTACCCCGATTCTATCCTTGAAGGATTACATCCTTCAGTATCTACTCCGGGTACCATATAATCATCTGGATTATATCAATGAAGATAAAGAAATGTGTCGATTGTTATGAGGGTTTATAAAGCAGCACAGCAGGCAAGTTCAAGAAGAAAATTTCATATTCTAAAGTATGAACTATTGATCGTTCACCGGAGGTTACAAGGCTGCATAGCCTCTCACCTCAGGTTCTCGATCAGGTCATATTTATAATTATCATGAGAGTAAAGTGATGTGCCATTCATTTGAGGACTTGTAAAATAAGCGAAATACATCGAAGTTATCCAAGGAATATATTTTCACTACTCCGGTAGAAATTATATCCTGGAACCGAAGATTATATCTGTCGGGTCCAGGATAATCCAACCGGATTACATCTATTGGGTAAAGTAATGTATCAGTATTATGAGGATAACTATTTAGCACAGAAATGTAATTCAAGAAATATCATTTATATAGCTGGTTATATATCAGGAAGGACCGAGTACTAATTGTCCTGGTCCGTTCCTGATCACACCAGCTTTAAATCGAATAAGTATAGAAATGTGCCAATATTTTGAGAATTACAACTTATTACTTAACACAAAGTTTACAGTCTGGGATTTAGTAATTTAACATACTGGACAAGATATGATGCCCGCGTGATGACGGTCATCCTATGTATGACCTAGGATTACGCGGGCATTACTTGATACAGTATATATCATAAACATATAGACATGTGTCACGCTAAATGGGGGCTGTTTTATAAGTAACACAACTTTCATTTATACAAGAACCTTGCGTTTAACAACTATCCGACAATTACGCCGGCATCTACGGTTTTATAAACCTTTATTCCGGCGTATTCTGGATGTTAATATCAGGCTTTTAAAGAAATGTGTCAAAGGTTTGAGTATAAAATCAAAAGTAAACATTATGAAAAATATTTATCAAGAATCAATACAGGCTGTAGAGAACGGAACCAAGTTTAAAGTAGATTTTAAAACACGAAGTTTCAAACTTAATGGCCAATATATTATACAGAATTCGCAGTATGAGGGAGACTTAGGTGTGGAATTATGCGCTTCTCTTGATGAGTTTCTGTCTAATGTAGAGCATTTATATACTCGATATAAACATTCTATTCCATCAACAATGAGTGAATGTAAAAGCCGAAAATACTTTAAGGCTTTGTCTGATAAAGATTTGGAGGATGAAGACATGTTGTTTGGAGTTGGTCGAGATATAGCACAAGTCGAATTGGAATTATACATTCTCTGTCAAATAATATTGGGTATAGGTTGGGATGCTAATAAAATGGGTAAATGGTTTTGGCAAAGCAACAAAGATAGAGATTTAGTAATTCTCAAAAACTGGGTTACAGTAGAGAAATAAATAATCAGACTAAAAATTAAATTATTAATAAGTTATGAAACAGTTAAAATTTGAATGTCCTGAGTGTGGTACCGAGTTTACGCTTACAGCTAATCAAACCAAAGCTAAGGAGCGTATTGAAGCTCTAAAGAAAGCTGGTGTTGATGTTAGTGAGCTTTTTGCAATGCAAAGTGCAGATGGTTTGGAGTTTATAGCCTCAAAAAGAGATGGTGTCATTAGTATCTTGGAAGAAGATGATCCAATCTTCCAGGCCATTATAATTCAAGGCACAATTCCTAATCGGCAATTATTCAGACGTTGGGTAATGGCACAGATGTTCCGCATAATTTATATAACTACCAATACCCACGGTGCTTATAAGCCAATTGGAGTTTCAGAGGTGATTCGTAATATGGGATATGAATATCAGTGGAAGATGCTAAATAACGAGTTGTACGCCCAGCACAAAATGATGCAGAATGGTGATGTCGATAATTTCAGAGATCGAAATCGCTGGTTCAACAAAAGAGTGGTATTAGATATGGCAAAAGACTATATCGAGAAACTCAAAAAGAGATTTGAGAAGTTGAAATTGAGAAAATGTAAAGGGGTACCGTATAAACGTATCAACGGCCAAAACATTTTCGTTGATGATTTTGATAAAAAAGTAATCAAGCCATTGTTGTTTGCAGTACATAAAATACAACATGCCGAAAACACTTATGAACTTTGGCATTCGGTGCAGGAGTTCAATAAAAGGCGTATCAAAATGCATTGGGGTACTCCTCAAAATGCAGCATGGCTAGATGCTTACAAAGGAGCTGGAGCGTTCTTTACAATGCAGAACATGATTCGTTTTCATAATTGCGTTATCATTGATGACAATGGAAAAACATTAAGTAAAAACGCGTCCCTTGCTTTTTTGAATAAGAAGGCAAAGTTGTACGAGAATAGAGAAGGTTGGCGTTTGATTGGTATGTTGAAGAAAACGCTGGATGACAACAACATTGATGTGGTTGCTAAAATGAAGGAATGGCGTAAATAACTTAATCAAGGCAGTTTTCATAAACCAGTTTAGGTACATTTCCTCTGGTTTATGAAAATAAAATTAGAAAGATTGATTATGAGAAACGATATAATATTCAAACGTTCCGTCCAATTTCGGGACCAAAATAAAAACAGTTGGACTGTAGATTTTGAGGTTTATAAAGAAGAATCTACTCGTATAAACCGTGAAACATTGCAAAAATTTAAACAAAGTTTCAGCGTTTCGGTATGTGGGGCTGGTGGTATGAGTGCTGGGCAATGCTACGATCATATAAATCCTCGTACAGAAGGACAAAAGAAACTTTTGGAATTTTGGAACAAATATCATCTAGGTGGTATGTCTGGCGGTACAGTTCGTCAAGATGAATATTTAAACGGTGAGCAATATGTTAACGACTACAATTACTTTGTGGAGTTGTTTAAAACATATAATGAACATTACCGTGAACAGTTTGATGATATTTCTTTTCAGATTCTTGTTAAGAATTTTAATATTAGTGACGCGGCTATAATACAGGTGAGAAATGTGCTTTATGAGAAAATGAGGAATAATCCCATTCAATATATCCTTGGATTGTCAAACAAATGCTTCCATACATCTTCAGACTACAACGTAAAATGTTTCTTTCTTGCTATAAAAGGCTTATATGTAGATAATGGATATAAATATGGTAATGGCTGGTTATACAGTCCGCTTCCAGATAATATTGAAGGGATCATAAATAATATTTGTGACCTTGTTGAAGAAGAAGAAACTGCGTTAACAGAAGAACTGGAAGCGGTTTTTGACATGGGGAAAGAAGGGTTTATTGCCACAAAAGAAATCATCCAGCAAGTAATGGATTTACGTGAATGTGACGAAGATGAAGCCAAACTCTTTGTTGCATTGGGAGTACATTTGGGATGTACATTCGGTGATTTGAATGATACATTTGAAGAATGTTCCTATGGTGAACAACTATACTGTGCAAATGGTATTGATTATTATATTGGCACGGAAGATGAACTGACCAATATAGCTAATGATATAGTACATAATGATGATGAATACGCGTATTTATGGCGTGAATCTGTGGCGGCTCAAAGAACTACTGATTCATTGAGTGATTGGTTGGATTCAATCATAAATGAGGATGGTTGGTGCTCTGTGCTAAATCATTGGGATGGACGCTATGAGGAATATAAGATTGCTGAGGAATATATTTGTGTTTGTAGGTCATAAATTGTCATGGAATACATGCTTGTTACGGACAAGGTGAAATCAGTGGCAATAAACGATGATTAATATGGGACATAAAAAGACGATTGATTATTGGAGACACCCAACCAAAAGGGAAATCAAGTTCGGTGAGGGAGCTATTCATTGGTTAACAGTGGATATTGAGAAAGTTCAGAAGTCAGACGGAAGTTTGAAGAAATGGTTTATTCATACAGACGGACTAAGGTACAATCGACCATAGTTAAAGTGATGTCTGTAAAGCAAAGGCTGTTCTAACAAAATAGAGCAGCCTTTTGTGTTAAACAATGGTTAAAGTGGACAACTATTCACACCATATAAAACAATAAAATCTATTCACATTAAAACAGTAATAAATATGCCATTGAAAATTGAGAATATCAAGTTGGCAGGAACCAAGTTTGATGGTCGCGCTAAGTTGTCCCCAGAACAACGTCAGGCTATTCAAATTTTGGCCCGTGAAGGATATAGCCAAAGAAGGTTGGCTGCTATGTTCAATGTTAGCAAGCGGCTTATACAATCTATACTATCTCCTCCTGTTCGCAAGCACTCTAAACAATATCCAACAGAATATTGGACAGAGTTAAAACGGAAGTATCGAAAAAAGAAAATTGATTTATACAAAAATGGAAAGATCAAATTTAATAACAAGCTGAAAAATAAATGAAACGCAAGCGTATCAAGTATGTAGCTAACATTGATTTCGACTATCGTTCAATTACTGATGCAAAGCAACATATAAAAATATTCTTGAAATCGCTTCTTTCGCAAATAGGGTTACAATCAGGAATAGACTATATCGTAACAGCTAACCATTTGCGAATTAGACATGTGAAAAATATTACAGGAAAAATAACTACCACACTTAAAGAGATATTCCCAGTATTCAATTTTTATTGGAAGACTCCAAGACTATTGGTGTGGTTCTAAAATCAATATTAATAATAATTTACAAGTATGGAAACGTATTCTATTTCGGTTTTAGGAGCCGACAAGAAACAGTATGAAATCGCAGATTTCAGAGCAAGAGGTATGAATTATACTAATGCTATTGGCATTATCGTAACAACAGAATTTATGAGCCGTATTTTGGCGTTTGACACCTGGAAAGAACAATGGGGAAACACTGGTAGGGTCTTGACTGAAGAGCAGAATGAATCTGTTGCTATGCAAACTTTCTCTGGACTTGATCTAACCAAACGTATCGTAGAAGCACAAACCGATATTGATGGAATGACTGCCGCCAAACGTTGCTGGAACTATCAAAAAGGTGGTCTCCAGTGGTATTTGCCATGTTTGATGGAGCTAGGAGTTCTTTGCGCATATCGTGATGAGATAAACAAAGCAATGAAAGAAATTGGATGTCCCGATGAATGTTTACTTCCTACAGAAGATTCTGATGAAACTTGGGTTTGGAGTAGCAGTGAGTACAGTCAGTACTACAGCTGGGGCGTGGGCTTTAGTGATGGCAACTTCTACAGCGGCAGCAAGTGCCACAGTGGCATGGTGAGGGCGGTTGCAGCATTTCAGCCTTCGCCGAGCCTGTTGACAGGCGAGGCAAAAAGTAACGATTGTCTGCATAGTGACGAAGCTCTTATAAACATGTTACGTGAACGTGGTTATAAAGGCGAATTGACTAAGACCTTGACTATTTAATATTATCGCCACCCATATTTGATATGGTATGGGTGGCAAAATATTCTTTAACAGCATGGAAACATTTGAAAAGATTATAGAACAATACACACAAAGCGAAGTGTGTATGGGAGAATTGTTAGCTAATATTTCGGCAGATGGCATGTCTATTGAAGACGCTTTTGAATTGTATATAAAAGCTATGAATTATGCTGAAAAAGATGAATTTTATCAATTAGCTGACAGAGAAGTGAAATTATTAACAGCTAAAAATGAAGATGACAAACAGCCATTAAAACAACTGTTAGATTCGCTAAGCATATCTTGATATAATTGAATATGAATAAATATTATTTTGTAAATATAGGTGCGGAGGTAATATGGCATCCTGTAAATAGTGACGAGCAGAAAGTTATGCAAATATGTACCTCTGTTTCTTATCCTGTTGAGAATGATACATTAGTTTCTCTAATTTTTTTTGATAAAAGGGGGAGCGTAAAAGTAAAGGCCAGCGAATTAACTCCCAAATTGACTGACTTCAATCAAGGGTACTGGTGTGCACTTCAAGATGCAGTAAGTAATGGTGCCTCTGATACGGTTATTCAGGAAATGCTACGCAGTGCCGGATTTACATACTGGGAATGTTACTGGCATATACAAAATTCTGATTTTCAGTCAGAAAAAATATGGTCGATTATTCGTGGAATGTTTTGCCAAAATCCAGATTATATTGATTGGAATGGTGCTGATTATCCAATAAAAACAGTAGTAATCTTAGAAAACACTCCTGATGAAGAAAAGGTGACTGTATCTGTCGAGAGATTAGCGCGACAATTATTAGATGATATGGGTAATTGGAGTACACGAGAAGCAGAATCTGTAGATGAACAGATTTATTTCTATCTGGATGAAGAGACCTTTAATATGCCTGATAAAGATATTGTAGAATACTTGGAAAAACAATGAAATTACTTTATATAGATTTATTTTGTGGTGCCGGTGGAACCAGCACAGGGGTAGAAAAAGCCCGTTTAGAGAATGAACAATGCGCTAAGGTAATAGCGTGTGTAAATCATGATAAAAATGCGATTGCAAGTCATGCTGCTAATCATCCGGACGCTCTTCATTTTACAGAAGATATTCGTACACTAAATTTATCACCTTTAGTTTCCCACCTACAAAAATGCAGAGCTGAATATCCTGAAGCATTGATAGTTTTATGGGCTTCGTTGGAATGTACAAACTTCTCGAAGGCTAAGGGTGGTCAACCACGAGATGCAGATAGTAGAACACTTGCAGAGCACTTGTTTCGGTATATTGAGGCTATTAACCCAGACTATATTCAAATTGAGAATGTAGAAGAGTTTATGTCATGGGGAGATTTGGATGAGTACGGTAAACCCATTAGTCGTGATAAAGGTAAATCTTATTTGAGATGGCTGGATAACGTAAGGTCTTATGGCTACAAATTTGAACATAAAATATTAAATTCAGCAGACTATGGGGCTTACACTTCTAGGAAGAGATTTTTCGGAATATTTGCGAAAGGGAGTTTACCTATTGTTTTTCCAGAGCAAACCCATTCTAAAAAGCCAGACCAAAAATTAAAGAACTGGAAGGCAGTACAAGAAGTGTTAGACTTTGATGATGAAGGAAAAAGTATTTTTGGTCGGAAAACACCTTTAGTAGATTCTTCTTTATTAAGAATTTATGCAGGACTTATTAAGTTTGTAGCAGGTGGGAAAGATGCCTTCATGGTTAAGTATAACTCAATGAGTAAAGCTGGAAAGTACAATGCTCCGGGAGTTGAGGATCCATGTCCAGTAATATCTACTCAAAATCGACTTGGTGTTGCTTGCATAAACCGTTTAAATATTCTAACCGGAAAAGCATTTATTTCTGTTCATTATGGAAATGGATTTTGTAAATCTGTAGATGAACCAGCACCAACCGTAACAACAAAAGACCGATTTTCATTAATTTCTTCTGTGTTTATTGACCAACAATACGGAAACAGTAAGCCTTCTTCACTGGATAAACCACTAGGCTGTATTACTGTTAATCCCAAATATAGCCTTGTAAGCTGTAAACCTTGGATTTTAGATACAAATTTTAAGAATGTTGGCACAAGTATAAATCAACCGGCACCAGTAATTACCGCAAACCGTAAATGGCATTACTTGATGAATCCTCAATTTAATTCTGCTGGCGGATCTGTAGATAAACCTTGTTTTACGTTAATCGCTAGAATGGATAAGATGCCGCCATATTTGATTGAAGCATCTGGAGGGGGAGAGCTACCTGGCTTTATTAAGATGTTTCCAGAAGGATTGGTATATGAGATATATGACACAGATAGTGATGTAATGAAGAAAATAAAGGAATTCATGGCCATGTATGGAATTTCCGACATAAAAATGAGAATGCTAACGATTCCAGAGTTGAAACGTATTATGGGATTCCCAGAAGATTATATGCTAATAGGAACAAAAGCAGAACAGAAAAAGTATATAGGAAACGCCGTAGAAGTTAATATGGCACGAGTTCTTTGTGAGGCATTATGTAAAATATTAGTAACAATGCAACGTAAGGTTGCGTAATTTAACAACAATAATATGGAAAATTTAAAATTTAATGTTGGGGATAATGTGAAAATTGTCTCTAATGATTTGCAACCGGCAATGGTTGGTAAAATTGGTCGAATAAAGAAAGTGTATCCATCATTTTCTGAAGATTCAGATAACAATGTTCAGCCTTCTTACTTTTATCGCGTTGAAGTTGGAGGAGCTGTTTTAAAAGGTGTGGCTACCAATAACGATTTAGAAAAAGCATAACTATGATGAAAATATTCAAAGAAATGAAAGGTAAGAAGTATATTGTAATAGCTTGGATTATAATTGCTTTTCAGTTATTGTTACCAATTAAGTGGTGGTGTTATATATCCAAATTCATAGGCTGTAGCAATATTCTTTATTTACATATAGCTTTATCGGTTATAGGTATTGCTATGCCCATAATATTTATAATTAAAAACAGAATATGTAATGAGAAAATATCGAGTGACGATTGATCTGGATGCTTTTGAAATAGTGGTTTCGGCTAATAATAAAGCCGAAGCCAAAAGAAAAGCTATCGAGAGACTTCAAAGAAAGAAGATCACTTCCCTGATTCGTAAATCTTGGCCTAACAACAAGAAAGAGGTGTATGTTGATGAGAAGTAATTTGAAAATCAAAAGGAGATATGAGCAAAGATAATATTACAGAATCTGTGAATACCTGGGAAGATTTCTATCAAAGTCGTGTCTGTAACAACAGTTATGTGAATGTGTTTTGTAAAAAATACAACCGTTTTATAGAAGAAATAATTATCAATATACAACAAATATCCTACGACCTGAAAGCACCTCTTATCTTAAAAGAGGAAGGATGTGGAATAGGTACTGTAAGCCTTGCTATTTCGCAAATAGGAGAGAGGTTGTTTAATTCTTTTAGATTAACCAGTGTTTCTAATACAAAGAAAATTTCAAAAGTTATCTTCTCAGACATCAATATTCCTATGTTGGATTTATGTTGCAAGAACACACTCTCAATATCCACGGATAATTACTTAGGAAAAGTCCCATTGTTTTATGTTAAAGAGAATATTTGTGAACCTAAGTTTTTTGAATCATCTACAGTAGTGGTAACACATGGGGTCTTGGAACACTTTTCAGATGTAGATATAACAAGAATCATGTCAACATATAATAATGATAAGGTTTTGTTTCAAGCTCATTATGTTCCAACTAGCCAATACACATCTCCTTCTTTTGGAGACGAACGTTTACTGCCTATAGATTACTGGATCACATTAGTAAAACCGGATTATTATCTTCTTGATAATGATGGTAAAGATTTGTATATGTTTAAAACTAAACCGGCACCGACAAGAAGATAAAAGAGTCTATAAATGATAAATTTTGAGAACATGGCAACTAATGTTAATAATGCGGAAAGATTAAGAAGTTATTTTCTTTCTCACAAACAAAGGGAAAATATTATCAATGTATGTAGAGCACGCCCAAATTGGGACGGTTGTGACTATTGCGACTTATATTCAGGTTCAGGACTTCCATGTTGGAAGCAAGATGATAAACATAATTGTTGCAAATTAGAGGAAGTCAAAACAAAAAACAAGGAGGATAAATGAATGTACTTGAACATTATGTAACCGAGATTATCGGTGAGCCATATTATGATGATTATGGTAGTGGAAATTATCATTGGTGGCTGAAAGTGAAAGCTTTATGTTATGGAAGCGAGTGCGAAACAACTTTAATGTTTGATAGTAAAGAAGAAGCTCTTGCTATCAAAAAGGGTTATACGTTCTTATCTTAATATGAGTGAAATAGAATTTAGGATAGCAGAGATATTGGGACGGTCTGCGATTGAAAATGATATGGAAGTCCCAAAAGATGTTCAACAGTTGGCACAAGCTACAAGATATTTAGCAACGCAACTTAGAATAATTTGCAAAACAGAGATCGGTGATGAAAAAATAGCTGATGTTATATTGAAGCAAGCTATTGATATTTTGAAGTAAAACAAAATAGTAATGAATATGAGAACAATAAAATTCAGAGGTAAAAACTTATATAATAACGAATGGATATTTGGTGACTTGATTCAGTACGAAAGTGGTGAAATGGCTATTTTCAGCAAGAAACTTTCCCAATATGGATACGAAGCTACTGAAATGTTTAATAGAAGTAAGGTCATTCCCGAAACCGTAGGTCAATTCACCGGGCTACTTGACAAAAACGGAAAAGAAATATATGAAGGGGATATTGTTGAATGGTTATTCTTTTCCCATGGCTGTTATGGAGAACAAGAGCACTATTTGAAAGGTTGTATAGAATGGCATCAAGGTGGGTTTATTTTCAATGTTACAGAAAATGATTCTGAAAATGCTGGTTTTTATGCAATTAGTGATTTGAATACAGATACAGAAAGTGATGTTAAAATATTAGGCAACATCTACGATAATCCATATTTAATCAAGGAGGAATAATCATGAAGAAAATAATGTTTAACGATAAATTTGGCTTAACCCAAGCCGTATTAGATGGTCGAAAGACTATGACGAGAAGAATAATCAAATGTCCAAGAACTTTTAGGGGAGAATGGGTCGCAGGATTCAATATACACAGACGCCATTCTGACAAAAAGATTGTTGATTGGCCTTGTATGTACGATGCAGATGAAAGAGAGTTTGATATGGGCGAGATATTGCCGAAATATAAACTTGGTGAAGTTGTTGCCATTGCGCAAAGCTACAAGGATGTTGACCGATTTCATAGAAAGGGGAAAAATGCGGATTACTTAGAATACTTGGATTCTATATTGCCTGAACTGAAATTATATCCCGGTTGGGGAAATAAGATGTTTGTTAAAGCCGACCTAATGCCCCACCATATCAAAATTACCGGGATCAAGGTTGAACGCCTACAGGACATTAGCGATGAAGATTGCTTGAAAGAGGGGATTATTCATGTGTCAACTTTTCTTGGACAAAAAATATATCATACCCCACATGTAAACGGATCTTACTTGTCAACGAACGTAGCCCAAGAAGCTTTTGCCTACTTGATAGACAAAGTATCCGGCAAAGGTACATGGGAAGAAAACCCATTTGTGTGGGTGTATGAATTTAAGCTGTTTGACTAATAACAGAATAGAAATGAAGATAAGAATAGGAAAATCTTTTGATAAAGAAACAAATGAAGTCTTTTATCAGCTACAATTTAAATTGGATGGAGAACGGACCTATAACGCATATTCTTATGATGTTTTTAAAGAGGAATCTGACGCAAAAGAAGCTCTTAAAAAACATCTAAATGGTGAACGTGAATACACTTATTTTGTGAGTGCTGAAAAAGTTAAAAGAACAATTAAAGGAAATCGCGTAGATGTGAAAAAGGTGTTGGCATTTCATGTAATGTCAGCTAAATCAGATTTACCAGGTTCTCGTATTTGGGTGAAAATTAACTAATAAAAAGATAGTAATTAATATGGGAACATTTATTTTTAGACTATGCATTGATAATACACTTTGCTTAGTTACCGCTTTTGATAAAATAGAGGCAGAACACATGTTGGAGAAAAACAAAGGCATCATCTCAAAGGCCGAGTATTATTTTGTTGGGGTAACGAGCGGGGTGATTACTATTAGTAAAGATGGAAATTTAACTTATTAAATATCGTAAATGAGTAAAAAGAGAATTACAGATGACCGTAAACAGCTTTTAATACGGTATAAGATAGATGAAAAAGGATGTGTCTCTTTTATAGACCCCTGCTGCGATGAAATTCCAGTTTGCCTTTTCGGTAAGATAATGGAAGCTATATCAAATGTAGAACAAGAATGGAATTGTAGAATTGCTAATAAAGTCGACTCTCTTCTGCCTAATATTACATTCGAGAAACCAACACTCAGATAAGAATAAATATGAAATTCTGTGATTTACCGATTGATACTCGACAACGATTAAATTGCGAACGATTGAATTTACATAATCGTTCAATCAACAGTGCATACGAGGTGTTATTGTATAATCAACTTGGTACTCGTTATTTTCATGCAAGACGTCATCAAAATTCGTGGTATGATGATAAAGGTAACTATATGCCGTTTGGAGGTGGTTCTGAATGGACGCTGCAATATGGATGTATAGGTTTCTCTCGTAAGAAGCAAGTAATGGGTTACGATTATGTATTATGTCGTGGCAAGACCTATTCTAAGTCTGCAAATGGGACAATTATTCCAGCTGCTGTAAAAACAAAGAAGGAAGTTTTGAGTATAGCAAAAGCGATTGGAATATTGAAAACATTGGTTTAATTAAAGTTGATATACAATATGGGTAAAACAAAAATTAATGAAATAAAGAAGTGTGTACAATGTCCGCATTGTACAATTCTTCCAGACCCAGAACCGTATGATTGGTTTTGTGACGATGACGTAAAACTCTTCTGTGAAAAATTAAAAAGGACAGTAGCCGCTGCACTTCGACCCTACGAAAGTGACGAAGTTGATATTCCCAGTGATTGTCCTCTGGAATAAAATATAATAATAAGAAATATGAACGAAACATTGGAACAACAAATTAAACGTCTGGAATTCTGTCGTGATTGCATTGACCAGTCTTATAAAGCTGGGAGAGATGAATACAATCGCCTTGAACGGATGATTGAAGAATTGAAAGAAAAACAAAAATAAGAAAACACATAGAAGAAAGAAATGATTATGGAAGTAAATAATGGAATAATAATTAATGGAGTTTTGCATGAGTTTGTCATACCGAGCGAATCCCCTTGTTTAGAGTGTTCTTTAAAGAATGAGTGTGGTACTTATTTAGGTGATAGGTTGTATTCAGATCCATGCGATGTTTTTAATTCATGTAGTGGAATATTTGTAATACGTGCCAAAGTAAAGATAGAAACGGAGGATTAACTATGGGATTTACAACACCTGTGTTTATACTCAAAAACACACCGGAGCTTCGAGATAAGTTAGTTCGTTTAGGGTATAAAATAGGATATGAAAGGTATATAAACGATGATTTTTTTAGCGACAGACAATGATGAGATGTTTGGAATTGATGTTCCATATCCTCCTGAACAATGTAATGGGTATATTCATTGCGGAACTAATGAGGCTTTGTTCCTTGCCATAGCCGCATTGAGAGACGATACTGACGATTCACAATGGTTTGTATATCCTCCTGAAAATATTTGGTTTATATGCGATGACGATGACATCAATTATGCACGAGAAAATATTAAAGATAGTGTACAGGCGGCATGGTTCCATTGTAGTCATAAGGCAACGGTGAAAGAGCTTATAGAACATTTTAAATCTGTTTAGAGAAATGAGTTATGATTTTTTAGGAGACATAGATCGAATAGGCATGGATACCTACAAGCAAGGTGAAGAAGATGCCAAGAAAAGAGCTATAGAAATTCTGGCTTCTGTTTTAGAGAATTGGGTACATGGTGGTGATGCAGACTGTATCATTGCCGAATTTGAAGAAGAACTAATGAAAAAATGATAACGATATGGCACAGTTTACAACACAAGTTGCAACAAGCATAGAGCAGTCGCAACAATTAATAGAGCTAGGTGTAAAACCTGAAACAGCAGATTTGGTATATCGCTGTACAAAATCAAGCACTGATTCATTGGAATGGGAACTACAATTGTGTCCACCATCACTGGAAAACATAGACAACAATGACATTCCAGCATGGAGCTTGGTCCGGTTACTTGAACTGCTTCCTTATGAGATTCCTTGCGACAAACCAAATGTTCTTCACCATCCAGAATTGATTAAGTATGAGGCTGGATATAACTTCTCCGTATGTAGATATACCGTAGATTGTTTTGCCGGTACCCATATCGAGAACAGCCCTTTTGACAGTTGTGTGTCTATGATTAAGTGGCTTATTGCAAAAGGGTATTTTAGTAAAGAATATTTGTCTAATACAGATTAAAAAAGAAACGAGGATACCTGTCACGTATCCTCGGAAAGACTAGTCTTTTAGCGATAATGACACGGTAGTCTTCTGCAATGTTCTGTCACGTGTTCCCATTTACCAAACCGAAATCTGTAATAGGAACGAACATGCACAGGTTTATCGCCACAACACTGGACTGTTTTGCAGTTTTGAGACAGAGCCTCATTCTAACAGTTCTAAAAAGAATGAGGTTGTCTATTAAATATGTTAAACATATTTCTTAACCCTAAGTTTGCCCTCTGATTTGGTTTATATATCAAAGATGCTGAAAGGGGTTACAAATATACAACATTTAATTTTTTGATAGAGAATATGAATAAAATTAGCATGTGTGAAACTAAATAAAAAGGAGTGCGATATTCCGCACTCCAGCTAAGATAAAAATAATCAATTGTAAGAGGTCTTGCCTCGCTTGACCACCCGTGCAAATTTTGTGATAGCCTTGATTAAGGCTGCTGATTGTCGTAATACTTGGGCAATAGCATACAGAACAATAGCAACCCTTACCTCTTGGTAATCAACGGAATTTGCCATTAAAAGAGTAGCCAACATGATATTCATTATCATAGTTGGCTACAAATTTAATAATAATGTGTATAATCGAATATAATCGTATTTAAATAAATGAACAAAGAAAGGAAAGGTAGATTCAACGATGTTATTAGTTCCCTGGAAGAAGCGAAGGGAGAAGTGGAGGACATCTTAAATGAAGAACAAGACTCTTACGATTCTCTCCCAGATGGCTTACAAATGTCTTCTAGAGGAGAAAAGATGCAGGACTATATCGGCTTGATGGAGGACTGTATAAGCAAGATAGATAAGGTCGTTGGGTTTGTGGAGGAGAAAATAATAAAGAAAAAATAGGTATTATTTGTGTATATCAAATACATTGCTTATTTTTGTTGTATTATTAACTATAAGAACATGAATAGACAAGAATTTTGCCAAATAATTGCAGATATACGAAAGCAGTCTACCATTAAAATGAAAGATATTTGTTTTCAAATGGGGGTTATGCCTACTGCTATATATCGTTTAGAAAAAGGAAGTAGCAATTTTGAAATGGGGAATATGATGTCGTATATTAAAGCACTACAGCATATTCTTGTAATTGAGAACGGTCAACATTCATATCATACAAATGATGCACAAGAATTAGGAAGTATATTAGCATTAATTCGTAAAGAAAAAGCGATTTCACAGAGAGCTTTGGCTGAAAAAACTGGTTTTGTGTATTCTACAATAGTTAAAATTGAATCTAAAAAATCAATTATTAGTATAGACACAATGCTTAAAATAGTAGATGTTTTGGGCTATACAGTTAAAATAGAAAAATAATAATTGCTATGGTTGCGTTCATTTGTGTTATTATTTGGATTATTATAATGTTGGTACTAATGTTTCCATTTGGGTTATTAGAGAATCCCCAAAAACGGTTGTCAAAAGGAAATAGCGCGATAGTTATTATAGTAGGAGCAGGCAGTGCCATTTTATTGGACTATATGTATAACGAACATTATGAATTACTATATAAGTTTTTCTTAGCTATTGGGGTAATTGGTATTGTTATTTATGCTTTGGGTATATCGTTTTTTAGATCTAAAAGATGATTTCTTGTCAAATAGTAATTGGTAATTATTTGTGGTGGATGTGTAGAGGTAAAGAAATTAGTTCAGTTCCCCTATATCATATACATATTTATTATGTTTTCCATCTTTTATTCGGCTTATAATGGTTGTTATATCATCGAAAATGTATTTAGGATAAACACGAATTAGTATTATTTTATTTTGAAGGCATTTATGAAGTTTGATATTATCTCTTTTGATGTTTGTTTTTAAGGCAGCTGCGCCACCAAAACGTTCAACAGGTTTATAATGTTGCTCACCTTGATATTCTATTGCTGTATTAATGTCTTTAATGAATATGTCAATATGTTGCTTTTCGAGCCATTTTGCTTTATAATGGTGAATAATGTCCAGTTCTGGAAAAAAGGAACACAATTTAGTATATAAATTAGTTTCTTCAACCCATCCTTCACCTATTTTACACATATTGTATTTAATTCTTAAATTATTTTCCGCTTCTCTACATAAATCCATTACATATTTATAGTATAATTCATTGGAATATAAATCAAAACTGTATATATTGGCATATTTCTCTGGATGATAATATAAAATATTTGTATCTGAATATTCAGAATCACATTTTATATTATTGTCTTTATTTATAAGTGAGTCCAAAATATATGGTGTTTGGCGTGCTGAAAATGTATTGTTGACTTCATTAAATAATTCATTTAAATGTTTTTTTCCCCATTGAGATATTTTTAGGTCATTAATAGAGTATCCCCCTAACAATTCAATTCCTTGATTAATTGGATAATGATAAATAAATTTTATACTTAAATAGCAGTGGTTATATTCTCTATATGTAAATATTGAACATTTTTTTAATTTTTCAAACCAGTAGAAAAAAGATTCAATGTTGTTGCTTATAACAGAAAATTTCATTAGATCGTGTATGATATATAATGTAAAAGGTTCTGCGTCAGAATTGTAATATTTAAAATACAACTTTTCGAGAAATATCATCCAGTGAGGAACTTTTTTAAAATTAGTTTTTAAGTTATTAAAAAAATTGTTACGCATATCTCTAAACAACATATTAAGGTGGAAACCAAAATATTTAGAGTATTCTATATGTAATCTTTCAGGATGTTTAAAATGTTTTTTTATGTAGTTATAATCCTCTTTGATTGAAGATGTCCATTCTTCATGGGATAGGAATGGAGTTGCAATTCGTTTTTTCATATTTCTGATATTTAGCAATGTATTTACAAATCTACAAAAATATTCATTTTCACTCTAAGGTAATAATCGAAAATAATAACCATTTCTCTTTTATCTTTCCTATTCTATAGAAAACAATTTTAAGAAGATAGTATGGAAAAAGAGTTGCATACAAACGAAAGTAACAATATAGATATACATTCAACTTCTTTAGAAAGAAAACTTTCATTGGCGTTGCATAAAAGATACCCCGTTATATGGGCAGCAGATAATATTCAGGAATTGGTATTAGATGATAAAGCAACAGTTGAGAATGTATATGACGTACTGGCAGAAATCGAGGATAAGTGCGTGCATTTATCAAAACTCATAAATATAGAATTTAATCCTTCCAATGTTCAGAAATTGGAAGAGGAATATGGGGTACAAATTTCTGAACATTGGAAAAATTACGCTCTAAATGTAATAAATAATTTTGCAGGAGAGGTGCTTGCTTTTGCGATGCAGGCTGCTTCTGTGCGTTAGTCTTCTGGATAGAAAGCAGGTTTATGTCGGTCGTTGATATACATTATTACAACTTTTATAGCTTCTTCTACATGATATTCGGGAATACCGTTCTTGAAAGTTGAAAAAAGTTGTCTATTGGCAGAAAGATAGGTGCAACACCCATCCCAAATACGTGTTGCGATATAAGAGTCGTTTTCATGGTTGATTCGTCTTCCAATAACTTTACTTAACAATTCAATTTGCTCTTTTTCTTTTATGTTCATAGTATTAATTGTTTTTAATCACAAATATATAAAATCATTGATAATTGAGCACAATTGTGGTTAATAAATTTTTCAAAATAAATCCAATAACATAACCATTCCCCTTTTTTCATTCTATTCTATAGAAAACGATAAAGAATATGGAAGAGCCTAAAAATGCAAAATTATTTTTGGCATTAAAAAGTAGATATGCCTTACACAATACCGACCGTTTGGTAGAGTTCATATTGGATAAGCAGAAGACATCCTTTGATTTTATTACTGAGATTATTCCTCAAATAGAAGAAGAGAATAAAAAAGCTCCTAAACTTTTCAAGGTAACTGTTGATACGGATGTTCTGGAAAGGTTACGTGGAAAACAATCATGTAAGGGGAAATACCCCCTTAATGATGCGAATATAGCAAATGAAGTAAGGCTGATAGAAGTATATTTAGCAGATAAGGTTTGGGACCTTGTTGAACTAGCCTATATGGACCAACGCTAAAATTATAATATTATTATTGAATAAAATTTTGTTATATGAAAGCTATTATTGAAGCAAAAAAATATAGGGACACTGATTCTTCGTATATTGTTGTCGAGATACGTTTTTTGTGTGTTCCTATATTTTATTATAAAAAGCAATGGGCTTGTTAGTCAATTTTTACGAAAGCATTTATATTTCCTGTTATTGTAAGATATGCTCCTTGGGTATGACTCCAGTACACTGCGGTTAAATGATCATTGTCTATTTTATCTATAACAACCATCTTTATGGGATCAATGGCATTGACAATTTTTACGCTGTCTCCAATTTCTATATTCATAATGATAAATATTTATTAATCGTTTCAGCAAAGATACTGCTATTTATTGATAATTGAATACAATTGTAGCCAATTAATTTTCCAATAATGTACTTGGTTTTCTAAACTAATCCTATCCAGTTTCAACTATTACTTAAAAAAGGCCGGAGATATATTCTCCAGCCATACAGATAAAATTCATCAATTTGTAGAGTCTTTCTGACTCCTTTTGGTTAGTCCTGCAAACCTTGCGATGGCGGCTGAAATAATATCATAAACCAGAATAGCATAATTGATCCATGATATTCCAGGCGCATCGGCGAGGTTTGCTACTAAAAGGGCAACCAACATGACTAATCTTACCATGTTGGTTACAAAATTACATAAATCGTTGATAATCGTATATAATCATTTATAAATATGACAAAAAACAAATTATCTATTGCGCCTCCAGATAAGAAGAAGACTTTGGAGGCGTTTTTTCGTTATTATGAGTTAAGCCGTTTATTGTTCGGTCAAAAGCAAAACGAAATATATGATGTCACGGATATTCCAAAGACAAATAAGTTTTATGAGTTAGCGAAAGAAATAGCTAAACAATTAGAAATTGACTGGGAAAATATGACACATGAAGAAAGTAATCGTGTTATGTTGGCCTTATTGGAAGATTCATTTAATCTTATACGTGATATTGAAGACTCCAAATCTATAATCCTTCAAACTAAAATAGTGATAAAGAAATGAGTGATGCACAGATTTATGACTTGTATGCTCAAAAGATTTCGGATATAACCAATATTCCATATCCTTATATTATTGCATTGAGAGATAATGGTTTGTTGAATCAGAAAGAAGCAAGAGATAAGTTAATCCGACATGATTATTGGAAATTGATGAAAACAAACAAATTCACACATAACCAGATACTTGAAAAACTTTCTGGTATATATGATGTCAATAAACGTAAAATTTTATATGCGATAAAAGTTAAACCCAAGCGCGTATATTATTGTAGGCAATGTGGACTCCAGTTATCGAAAGTCAAATACATGCGGAACGATGGTATATGCGATAAGTGTATTTCTAAACAAATAAAATTATAAATTATGGACAATCTGTACATTGAAGCGTATAAGTTCTATAAGAATGACTACGCACATGGTTTAGTATTATTTCATATCCAATCTCATTTTGAGGCTTATGAAGATGATGCTATTCAACTGGGGGCAGTACTGAATATCCCAGTACATCTGCAAGAAGGCGTGAAATTCTGTAGTTTTCCGGATTATGAACTTGAAAACACCTTGTTGTTCCTTGTACAGATTGGTATCTCGGTTAAGACTATAGAATATCGAGATGAAAATGGGGTATTCGCAATACCAAAAGTGAAACAAATTTTGGATGATATTGAAGCTGATTATTGACATTTTCGATATACTAATAGTGATTTTTGTAAATATCTGTAATATAGTCAATTATATTAAGTATTATATTTAGTTTTATATATAGCTAATTTGTTGTGTGACAGTTGATTAAATATAAAATAATTAATAAATTGATGTCATAATTTAAAACAAAGTCGTACCTTTGCCTCACCATCTTAACAAAATAGTTGGTGAGGCTTTTATATGTAAACAAAAATCATAGGAATATGGATAAGATAAAAACAAAATTGAAATTTATTAAGTCAGACCGTACAGAGTCATGGGTAGGATTTGTTTCTATCAATACTAAAACCGGTTACATTAAGGGCGTTAGAGAAGACGCAAAGGGTCCTAAAAAAGTATGTATTGTAACACATGAGCTAGAGCCAATTATTGAGCCGAATGTGCTTTATGATGTACAAATGGTTCCTATGAAAAATGAAAAGGCTGGATACATCGTTGTAGCAGCGGAACCACATGCTTTTGATGCAAAGATTACTTCTACAGTTGTAAAGAACGCTGTGTATTTAGTGGAAGTAAAGTTCGGAAACAAGACAATCAAATACGATCCGCTGGATGGGGTCAAAGATTCTGTTCGTACTATTGATGGGGTTGTAGAGGAACTGTCAAAACGTAAAGACATCAAAAATCTATTGCTGGTAATTGATGATTTCTGTAAGTCAGCAAACATTGTATTAACCGCATTCCAGAACGATGGTCATTATGTCGCAGCAAAAAAAGTTCTCAAAAAGTAGAAAACCTAAGCTTCCGAGAAAAAGAAAAAAGGCTTGTATAAAAGCACAAGGACGTGCTTCGTATTATAGCACTGTTAATCTTGCTAAAGTAGAAGGAGAGTGGCCTTGTAAATTTTGGGTTAATTCGACAGTAGAAATAAAACCGGTAATGATAAATGGTGCTGTGGCTCTTATTCCCACACCCGCTCAATATTGGTAGAATATGATAGAAATTCCAGTAGAGGGAATAGCTACAGACGCAGCTCATTCCACGAAAAATAAAATAACAGAGTTTCAGGGGATAGATTTACGGACCGGTAAGCGGATCTTTTATCAGAACCTGGGTAATAAAACGGTGAATATTGGTGAGTTCTTAGGTGTTGTTGAAGCAGCAAAATATATCATAGAAAATGATTATTCTCCCAGAATTATCTATACAGATAGTATAACAGCTATAGCTTGGTTTCAAAACAAAAAAACAGCATCCAAGAAGAAATGCAAAGAACTTCAGAAAGCCGAGATATTTCTTAAAACTCTTGCATGGGATGTTGATACAATTGAAGTCCGACACTGGAACAACAAAGAATGGGGTGAGACCCCTGCTGATTTTGGAAACAAATAAAACCCTCCAGCAAGAGAACTGGAGGATTGAGATATACAAATCATCATTTGTTGGAAGTCTTTCTTCCTCTGAAAGCCCAGATAATGTCAGCGATAGATTTTAACGATGCTGCTACATCGAAATCCACTCTTATTCGTAGGCATTTTCTCATTGTAAAGGCAATCAGCACCCATGCGATTGGCATATATTCGCAAAGGTAAGAAGAATCTTCCAAAATAGAGCAGTTTTTCAAAATTCTGTAATAACGGCTATTGAGATGTTTAGTCATAAATAGCCGTTACATAGCGGGATGGAGCAGTTGGTAGCTCGCTTGGCTCATAACCAAGAGGTCGCCGGTTCGAGTCCGGCTCTCCGCCACTAACTAATTAAATTAATTATAGTATGAAAGAGCAAATCATATCTGAAAGGGCAAATATTATTGCCAATTTGAGACAATTGGTTCAGTCCTTAGTGGAGTTGAATACGAGAGCTAAAACACACGTGTCTTCCAATAAGGCAGACATTAAGAAATTGAGAAAAGACAATAAAGAATTGGAGAAGATGAAAACCCGAAACTCATTCTTTATCCGGATTTTTTCTTTGTTCTTTAAGTCTTGATAAGATGATGCCGCAATGGTGGAATTGGTAGACACGATGGACTTAAAATCCATTCGTCCGAAAGGACGGTGCAGGTTCGACTCCTGTTTGCGGCACAATGACATTAGTCAATAAGAGTTCTTTGAAATATACCAAACTTAATATGCGATGAAAAAGTATATAGAACAATTCTTTTTTATGATAGCGGTCTTATTCATTGGCAATAGAGTATTCAATCATGTTGACGCTTGGTTGGGAATTGCTATATGTTTTGGGGCTTGTTATCCAGTTATTAACATCATTAAATTAATTATCAAAAAACATGAAAACGAAGATTAAGTTTATGTTGGTTGCTCTTATGGCAACAGTGATTTTTTCATCTTGTGAGCGTGTTGCTCCTAACTATGCCGGTGTCCTTATGGAGAATTACGGTAAAAAAGGTAAAGACGATTTTAAGATTGTGTCCGGAAAGGTTTCTACATGGGAATGGGGGACAGAGTTGTTCCAGGTACCGTTGTTTGAACAGCGAGGAGGTTTCCAGAGAGCAGTTACTCTGAAAGCTGCTGACAATACGGAATTTGAGGCTACTCCTTTATACTCATATAGAGTAATTAAAGACAAAGCGATTGATGTTGTTTTCGATAATAAGCATATAGGTAATGGCGATGGCTTTATGAGGTCCTTGGAGGATAACATTTTGGAACCGCGTATTTACGACCTAATTAAAGAAGAAAGCCGGAAGTATAAAACAGATACGCTTATGGCCGATGGTGGCTCTTTAGCTTTTGAAAAGCAGCTAGAGGATATTGTTAGGGCGGAGTTTAAAGAACGAGGGTTAGATTTAAAATCGTTTTCTGCTCAATTAGAGTTTAGTAAGAGAGTCCGGGAAAAGATTGATAATAGAAACGAGGTTAACACTAATATTTCCGTTATTGATCAGAAAATCGAGGAACAGAAAAAGCAAAACGAACTGGAAAGATTAAAAACCGAACAGGCTCTTATCACATCGAAAGGGTTAACTAAAGAAATTCTATACAAACAGTTTATAGACAAATGGGACGGAAAAACGCCGCTGTATGGGGTAACTCCAGAATTTCTGAAGATGACTAATTAAAGCAGGTTAAGATAAAGAGAATGGAGCCACACAGAACGTGAAACTCTCACATATAAACGTTTGATTGGTTTTATTGCAGTTTCACAAATAAAGATAGCAGGTTGGCTCTGCTTTGTGTGGCTTTATTCCATTCATTTTCAATTTAAAGAGTTTCTATCAGTCCAAGAATAGCATTTCTACGGCTTTTATGGTGAGCCGCCCCAACTCAAATGCAATTCCCTTTGTAAAGGACAGAAAGAAAAATTTCTTTTTCATTGCGTCCGCAAAGATAAGAAAATTATTTAAGCCTTTGCGGATTTGTTCTTATAGCTTAGTGGTAGAGCAGATGACTGTTAATCATCAGGTCGGTGGTTCAAATCCACCTAAGAACGCATATTTAAAGGTAAAAAGATTGTTATTGGATTAGCTTATTTTTCTTTCCGCAAAGCTGTGAAGTTGTGAAACTTCCAGCTCTCTGGTTCATTAGCCAAGTGGTAAGGCAATGGTCTGCAAAACCATGATCGCAGGTTCGATTCCTGCATGGGCCTCATAAAAAATGGGGAGTTGAAATTACTTCACAAAGATGACAACCATAGGGCTAATATGGTTGTGAAATCAAAATGACAGCGGCTATTCGCAAAGTTGAATCAAAAGAGATATGACAGCTATAACTGTCTGAAGGACAACACAGATTGCAACTATATTGTCTCTTCGCTCTTGGCTAAAATGATTCGATTTACCCGTAGGTTTAGTCATATTGCTTGCAAAGGTAAATATTTTGCTCAAAAAGCTGTCATTTGTAAAGGAAGTATGGGTAAATGAAAGTAACACACTGTTAATGTCCTGCTATAAAGTGGCTGGGTCTTCGACTCTCCCTACTTCCTCAACAAATTATCCTAATAGAGTTGTGAACAATCAACTTAAAGTGTCCGGAAATGGAAGTAGTAACTAATTATTTTCGATAAAAATAGTAATTATGAAAACTGGAGTAATATTGGCTCGGTTCCAGCCTATACACAATGGACACCTACAGCTGATAAAGAAGGCTTGTGACGAGAATGAGCAAGTTTTAGTTATTATTGGCTCAATAGATAAACTCTCAAAACGGAATCCGATACCTTGGACTATCCGAAAACAACTTGTTGAAAAGGCGATTAAAGACCATTCTCTTCACGAAAAAACGAAGATTGTTGAGCTTGCTGACCTTTCTGATGAATCTGACAACAGCCATGATTGGGGTTTTTATCTTTATTCGTTTATTGTTAGCAACATCAACCAATCTGATTTCACAATCTATTACTCTGATGGATTTGAGACCATCACATCTTGGTTTCCAGGATTCCTTTTAAGGAATAACGTGTCTCTATCTTTACTTGCCAGAAACACTTGTGAAGATGGCGTGTCAGCAACTATGGTGCGTGATATGATACTTGCTGATAGCCTTCCAGAAAAGGACATTGTTCCACAGTGCGTGTATGATATGCGCCAGACAATTAAGGCATTTCTAAATGTGTTTAAGTAAAATAATTATGGATAAACTCTATATTGAATTAAAAGGAACTATCATTGCTCTATGTATATGGGCAATATCTTGTGCACTCACCGAATTTGTTAGTTGGCTTGGGCTTCCTAATTACTGTATAGCCTTAACATTTTTGTTTTCGTTCATAACATCACAAATAGTATTTTTTCGCAAATACTATTAAGAGTAATTGAAGATCAACTAATGATGAAAGGAAATAGAATCTGTGCAAGTAATCCTGGACAACTGACAACTCTTAGAAAGTTAAACTTAAATGAAGTTAATCAATGAGTAAATCAATAGAAGAAATCAGGAAAATGAAAGCTATTCTTGAAAGAGATATTGCAGCTAAAGTTGCTGAATTTGAGCAAGAGTCATGCGTACAAATCACAGATGTAGTAGGTATTGACCGCGTAAAAATAAAAATGTTGAATAATAAAACGGTTTGTCAAAGTATTACAGTTAATATAATAATTCAATTATGAAAAAGTATATTGGAACAAAACAGATTGAAGCCGAGCCTATGACATTGGGCGACTTCGTTCAAGAAACGGGTAGAAATCCCTATGGTAAAGATATTGAAAACCATGAAGAAACCGAGCAAGGTTATCGTGTTAAATACGAAGATGGTTACGAAAGTTGGTCGCCTGCCAAACCGTTTGAGAAATCGTATAAGTGTGCAGACACCTTTCTTGATCGTTTGCATATTGAAATGAAAGACTTGTATGACAGGTTGGATAAACTTGTTGTTTTCATTGATTCTGGAAAGATGGATGAAGTGGTAACAGACAACTACCAAAAATTCTTGTTACGCTTACAGCAAGTAGTGATGGGTAATTACGTGAAAACACTTGAATGTCGTATTGGATGTCTTGACGGTGCTCCTAACGCTCCGTTTAATAGGATGTCTTTCGGAGTTGCAATCGAAGCGTTGAAATTTGGTCTTGCTATTCGTAGAAAAGGTTGGAATGGAAAGGGGCTGTGGGTCATCAAGCAAGTCCCGGCACACATCGAAAGCGATATTGTTCCGAAGATGCAGTCACTTCCTCAATCGGCAAAAGACCTTATTTTAAAAGGCAAGGGTTTCATTGACTATACAAGCCAGTGCCTTATTTACAACGAGAATACCGGACATGCTGACAGTTGGGTTCCGTCAATCAGCGATGTGTTTGCTGAAGACTGGGAAATCTCCTTTTAATCAACTAAGTGTATATTCATAAAACAACAACTTTTATTATGTCCAAGCCTCAATCCACATTTCCCATTATAAGCGTTATGCTTGTTGGGGATTGGATTGAGGTTTTAATTAGATAATTATAGAACAAAATGAAAAAATTTACATCACCAATATCTACAAATAAAGAACAATCAGAACGATTGATAGCTTTAGGAGTAAAACCTGAAACGGCTGATATGGTATATCATTATACCAAAAGTAAAGTACCTGCATTGGAATGGGAATTAAAAACAACTCCACCAACATTGAGAGGCAAATTTTGGACACCTCAAAGAATAGCAAAGTTAGAATTGCCTTTTCATAAGTATCCGAATGGAACGTCTATGACCGGAGAAGAAGCGTTTGATGAAATATGGGGTAGGGATATTCCAGCATGGAGCTTATCGAGACTGTTGGAAATGCTGCCTAATGAAGTTCCAGATCCTAAACCAGGATTTGAAGCACATCATCCAGAACTGATAAAACATGCTTTGGGGTATAATCTGTCAATTCGGAGATATACAGCAGATTGTTTGGTTGGAACACATATCGAGGATACTCCAATTGAATGCTGTGTGTCTATGATAGAATGGCTCATTAAAAATCATCTTTTTAATAAAGAATATCTGAAATAAAAGACATGAAAGAAGATGATGATAGGCATTGTAGCGAGCGTAAAGTACGAATTTCTATATGTATTGTAAAGTCTTAAAAAGACGAATTACAGCCAGAAAGAAACCTTGTAAACATTACGAATCATTTATAATAAGAAAACAGAAAATGAAAAAATCACTGGATGAGATAGAAGCGGGAGATAAAGTGTATTATACTTCTCGTTATTATTCAAAAATACTCAAAGTAGACCGTGTTACCTCAACTACTATCATTTGTGGAACCGAAAAGTTTAGAAAGCAAAATGGTCGTTAGATACCGGCAGATACATGGGGTAGTAGTTACATTTCAGTACTTACTGAAAGTTTGGAAAAGCAATATTTTGAAATGATAAGAAAGAAACAACTTATAACCGAGATAAAGTCAGTAGACCTTTTTCAGTTATCTGTTGACTCCCTCCAACAAATATCAGATGTTATTCAAAATAGTATGACCGATGAAAATACTTAGAAGAGCGAAAATAAAATCTCTAATTAAATCTATATAGTCTAAAAACTTTTGTATCTTTGAAACATAAAACAAGTGAGTCTATCCTACATTTATTAACCTATGGTTGGTAATGTAGATGAATTGAAATATTGGGATGTGATACTAAAATGATACCAAATGTATAATTATCTGACTATCAACATCAATTTTACCCCCTGAGGGTGTACAAAGGATGAAGAAGTAACTTAGTTACTTCTTTTTTTGTTTATATGAACTTTCTTGTAAGGAGGCAGTCCGAAAGATGCTTGCCGATTTAATCAGACCTGCCTGGTTTAATAGTCTATGCTTCGTTGATTAATCCCTTTTGTATGCTAAGTTAATGTCTTCTGAAAGCAATAAGAACAAGTTTCAGGTACGTGATCCCATCGGTTCATGTACGTGGACTGATGGGATCACGTGCGTAGTCCGAATGCTTCACGTACGTGAAACGAGAGCATATATCCTGCAAAATGTATTAATCAAGGCTTGTTGATGTATTAGGTATACTGGCTTTAACTATTATACATGCCATCTAAAATCTCTTAGGAGGCCAAAGAAGCATCGTTTAATGCATTAGCAAATAAAATTTTGTTGTTGGCTCAAGGGAGAAATAATGGATTAATAGGAATTATAGAAAGCAAAAAGGGGGTGAAAATACAATTCTCTTTGATAAAGGGAAAAAGATGTTAGTTTCTGTTTAAATGTTGGTAATCAATATAGTAGGAGATATAGGTGATAATAAAAGGTGATAAATGAATTCATATAAATTCTATTATCACCTTATTATCACCGCTTATTGTCACCGCAATCTTATTGATTACTAACACTTTAACTATAAAAGGTGACAAGTGACAATAGAATCGTATATGAAACTGCAGGGAGAGGAGCGTTAGTTTTAAAAAAAATACCGCTGTGGAGCATCGGGCTCCGACAGCGGTATTACTATTTAGTAATTCTTGTTTTAGAATTTGAAGAAGTTCTTGGCGTTGTTGTAGCTGATGTCTTCGATCATCTGATTTACGCGATCCATTTCAGATACCGGAATTTCTCCGTTCTCCACATCACGTCCTACCAAATTACATAATGTACGGCGGAAGTATTCATGGCGTGGATAGGAAAGGAATGAACGGGAGTCTGTCAGCATACCTACGAAACGGCTCAAAAGTCCAAGTACTGACAACGCGTTCATTTGTTTTTCCATACCATCTTTCTGGTCGAGGAACCACCATCCGGAACCGAACTGAATCTTGCCGGCTATCGAACCATCCTGGAAGTTACCCAGCATAGTGGCAATCACTTCATTGGCGCAAGGATTCAGGTTATAAAGGATTGTCTTGGTCAACTTGCCGTTAACGTTCAGGCGGTCGAGGAATTTAGACATCGCCTTGGCTGTTGTAAATTCGCCGATAGAGTCGAAGCCTGTATCGGGACCTAGCAATTTGAACATCTTCGTATTGTTGTTACGGATAGCACCGTAGTGGAACTGCTGAGTCCATCCTTTTTCCCAGTCCATTTCGCCGAAGATTACCAGCATAGCAGACTTGAATTTCAGGATTTCTTCTTTAGTCAATTCAGCTCCGCCGTATACCTTATTAAATATAGCTTTGATTTCTGCATCGGTATAATCTTCTGCATAGAATTCTTCGATACCGTGGTCGGACAGGCGGCAACCCTGTTCGGCGAAGAAGTCATGACGTTTGCGGAGAGCTGCAATCATATCGTCGAAATTGGAGATTGTCACACCGCTTACTGCAGACAGTTTTTCTACATAAGCGCGGAAGTCGGCAGGAACTTCTACCGCCATTGCTTTGTCCGGACGCCAGGTAGGCAACATTTTGATTTCAAAACCGCTTTCGCGTGTCTGGATATGATATTCCAGAGAATCAATCGGATCATCCGTAGTACATACTACTTCTACGTGGTAACGACGCATCATTCCGCGAGCTGAGTATTCCGGCTGAGCCAGCTTCTCGTTACACTCGTCGTAAATCTCGCGTGCAGTCTTGGGGCTTAAAATCTTGTCGATGCCGAAAGCAGTCTTCAATTCCAGGTGTGTCCAATGATACAACGGGTTGCGGAAGGTATAAGGAACGGTTTCAGCCCATTTTTCGAACTTTTCCCAGTCTGTGGTATCTTTTCCTGTACAATAACGTTCGTCTACGCCATTTGTACGCATTGCACGCCATTTGTAGTGGTCGCCACCCAACCAGATTTCAGTCAGTGATTTAAACTTGTAGTCGTCAGCTACCATTTGGGGGATTAAATGACAGTGGTAGTCGATAATCGGCATTTTAGCCGCATGCTCGTGATACAACTTTTGTGCAGTTTCTGTCTGCAGCAAAAAGTTTTCATCCATGAAGTTCTTCATTGTTACTGTGTTTTTAGTATATAAAATTATTACTTTCTGCATTTATACCTATATAGTATTGATTTTAAAGCTAATAGGTGTAAATCTTCGTTTTAGTTTTATTAACCGTTATCGAACACAAAAATAGAAAATTTACTTGGAGTAACAAAATAATTCGTATATTTGCAGCGATTATTTATAATATTTAAGTTTTAGCACTATGGAGGACCAGAACTATACCATCAAAGACATTGCCCGTATGGCGGGTGTTTCCGCCGGAACGGTTGACAGAGTGCTGCACAATCGCGGCGACGTATCTCCTCAAAGCAAGGCTAAAGTACAAAAGGTATTGGATGAAATTCACTACCAGCCTAATGTATTTGCTATCGGACTGGCTGCCAAGAAGAAATATTCTTTCGTTTGTCTGATACCTTATTATATAGAGCACGACTACTGGCATTCGGTAGTGGGAGGCATAGAGCGGGCACGTCAGGAATTGCGTCCTTTCAATGTGAGCGTGGATTATCTTTGTTACCAGCAAGGGGACAAGGAAAGTTATCAGGAAGTGTGTCGCAGGGTTGAAGAAAGCAATGTCGACGCTGTACTGATCGCTCCGAACTTCAGAAATGAGACATTGGCTTTGACAGACTATCTGCAAGCTAAAAAAATAGCTTATGCATTCATTGACTTCAATATGGAGGAAGCGAACGCACTGACCTATATCGGACAGGACTCTTATAAAAGCGGTTACATTGCCGCCAAAATATTAATGCGCAACTATCAGGCCGGCGAGGGGCAGGAGCTGGTTTTGTTCTTGAGCAATAATAAGAACAGTCCGGCAGAAATACAGATGCAACGGCGTTTGGCAGGATTTATGAGCTTTATCACCGAAGAGTATGAAAAGTTGGTGATTCATGAAGTGGTGCTGAACAAGTCTAATCAGGAAAATAATCAAAAGACATTGGATGAATTTTTCCGGCTGCATCCGAAAGCTACGTTGGGTGTCGTATTCAATTCCAGAGTTTATCAGCTGGGCGAATATCTCCGTAGTGCGGGACGAAGCATGAAGGGGCTGATAGGATATGACCTTCTGAAAGCAAACGTGGAATTGCTGAAATCCGGTGATGTGCATTATCTGATCGGGCAACGTCCGGGACTGCAGGGATATTGTGGCGTAAAAGCTCTTTGCGACCACGTCGTTTTCAAGAAATCCGTTGAACCGGTAAAGTACATGCCTATCGACATTATGATAAAGGAAAATATTGATTTTTATTTCGAATTTGTATAATATCAACTTTATAAATTACAACTAACATGAAAGCATTAAACAAAGAAACAGCTCCTAAAGTACAACGTCCGGAGCGCATTATCCAATTTGGCGAAGGTAACTTTTTACGTGCATTTGTAGATTGGATTATTTATAACATGAACCAGAAGACTGACTTCAACAGCAGTGTGGTAGTGGTTCAACCGATTGATAAAGGTATGGTCGATATGCTGAATGCACAAGATGATTTGTACCATGTCAACCTTCAAGGATTGGATAAAGGAGAAGTGGTTAACAGCTTGACAATGATTGATGTAATCAGTCGCGCATTGAATCCTTATACGCAGAATGACGAGTTTATGAAGCTGGCTGAACAACCGGAAATGCGCTTTGTCATCTCGAACACTACAGAAGCCGGAATCGCCTTTGATCCGACTTGCAAACTGGAAGATGCTCCCGCTTCATCTTATCCGGGCAAACTGACTCAATTGCTGTATCATCGTTTTAAAACGTTCAACGGTGACAAGACCAAAGGTCTGATCATTTTCCCTTGCGAACTGATCTTCCTGAATGGCCACAAACTGAAAGAAACGATTTATCAGTATATCGACCTGTGGAATCTTGGCAATGAATTCAAGACTTGGTTTGAGGAAGCTTGCGGAGTATATGCGACATTGGTAGACCGTATCGTTCCGGGATTCCCTCGCAAGGATATCGCTGCTATCAAAGAAAAGATACAGTACGATGATAACCTCGTTGTGCAGGCTGAAATCTTCCACCTGTGGGTAATCGAAGCTCCGCAGGAAGTGGCGAAAGAATTCCCGGCTGATAAGGCAGGGCTGAATGTATTGTTTGTTCCGTCGGAAGCTCCTTATCACGAACGCAAAGTAACTTTGCTCAATGGTCCTCACACGGTTCTTTCTCCGGTAGCATACTTGTCGGGTGTGAATATCGTGCGTGATGCTTGCCAACATGAGGTAATCGGCAAGTATATTCATAAAGTGATGTTTGATGAATTGATGGAGACATTGAATCTTCCGAAAGAGGAACTGAAGAAGTTTGCAGAGGATGTATTGGAACGTTTCAACAATCCATTCGTCGATCATGCGGTAACAAGCATTATGCTTAACTCATTCCCGAAATATGAAACTCGTGATCTTCCGGGATTGAAGACTTATCTGGAACGTAAAGGGGAACTGCCGAAAGGACTGGTACTCGGATTGGCTGCTATTATCACTTATTATAAAGGTGGTGTACGTGCAGACGGGGCTGAAATTGTACCGAACGATGCACCTGAAATCATGAACTTGCTGAAAGAGCTTTGGGCTACCGGTTGCACGAAGAAGGTTACCGAAGGTGTACTGGCAGCAGAGTTTATCTGGGGCGAAGATTTGAATAAGATTCCGGGACTGGCAGCAGCTGTAAAGGCTGATCTGGATTCTATTCAGGAGAAAGGTATGCTTGAAACGGTAAAGGGTATCCTTTAATTAAGTACTATCATATAAAAATAGCGTCACTGTTCGTTGTGAATGGTGACGCTGTTTTTATGTGTATATATGATATCAAAGATAGTTCTGATAGAAAAGAGAAAAACAGTTTTATTTCTATTCAGCTTCAGCTGTATGAAGAATGAATGTGGTAGCTCCGATAGTTACGATTGCTCCGTCTTCCATGCGGACGCGGTCTTTATCTCCCAGAATCTCATTCATGAGAAAGGTACCTGTGAGGCTGGGGGCGTCCCGTAATGTGTAGACAAGCTTTCCCTGTTTGTTACGCTTTACATTAATGATGCAGTGACGTCTGTCCATACTCATGTCACCGCTTTCGATCGGAGTATTGATAACGGTACCCACGCAACGACGGCCTATCACATTATCACCTTCTTGCAACGGAAGTACTTGTTTGAAACCAAACACGTTTTCAATAACCGTAATATAACCGAATTCTTCTTTATGAGCCTCCGCTTCTTCTTCCAGGTTCTCTTCCTTTCTAAGGGCTTTTACTTTGCTTTTTCCGAGACGGATGCTGAATTGCTTGCCACAATGTTCGCATTCGAATACAAGCGATTGACCTTCGCTGTATTTGGTTTCATCAAAAAAAAGGTAATTCTCACATTTAGGACAAAGAACTCGTTTCATGCTTTAAAAGGGGATTTATTTTGCCAGTAACCAGGCATTCTTATAAGTTTCGTTTTTTCTAAGCTCCAGTAGTTGTTTGGTAGCTTCTTCGCGATTTCCGAATGAACGGATGCTGACACGTACTTTGCCATCGCTGTTCAAGGCTTTCGCTTCGGCAAATCCTTTTGCCTTTAATTGTTCTGCCATTGCTTCAGCATCTTTCAGACCGATTCCTCCTGCTACGATAATGTGAAAGGGATGATTGGCCTGTGGCTGAACTGCGGGTGTAGCTGGAGCTGTCACTGTCGGCGTAGCCGGAATTGTTGCTGTCGGTGCGGCCGGTGTTGTTTCCTGCTTGGCAACCTTGACTTCTTTGACGGCGATAGGTCTTGAAGTTCTGGCTTTATCTGCGGTAACTTTCTTCGTCTGACCAGTCGCATTCTTTTGATTATGCTTTGTCTCTACAGAAACAGGAGTGACTGCAACCGATTGTTTTTCTATTTGCTCAAAAAGCTCGGCAGGCAGCAACTGGGCATAATTGTTCTTCTCGACATACGTATTTTCTACAGGAGTAGAGAATGCGAAGAACATAACGATAACGGCAATCATTGCCGCAGCATTACGAAGAAGGGTACGGCTGATGCTGATTTCATACGTTTTCTTTTCTTTTGTCAGACTGGCAGGTACCAGTATTCTTTCTTTTCGCTGCAACGCAGAGAGCTCACGCATCTCAAAAGAATCCAGTCCATATAATGAAGGAGTCGTTATCTTATGATCATAAGGAGTGAATTCGTAGTTTCCGTAAATGTTATAACGGATTTCACCTACGTTTTCCAGATCGGCTTTACCTTCTTCATGAAGAATCTCGACGAATGCATTCACTTCTTTCTCCACCATGCGGGTAGCATCGGCAAAACTGGTGTCATGCGCAGACATATAGGACTGTACCAACACGCCGTCATTCAGTTTAAGCTGAGAATTGAAACCGATGATACGGGTAGGAGGTAAAAAAAGATTTTCTTCTTTTACATAGGTTGCGGGAGCGTAGTGTGCTACGAATCCGCCAAAATTAGGAACGATTACGCAATCATTCTCTAACAACAGAGCCTCTATGTGTTGTGCTAATTCAATCATAGTGCAAAATTAAGAGATTAATTGAATATATCCCAGAAAACTTCGAAAAAATCACTACTTTTGCATCGTTTTACTTATTACTACTAACGATGAACTATATACAGACAGAAATAGATGGGGTGTGGCTGATAGAACCCAATGTTTATTCTGATGAACGGGGCTACTTTATGGAAGCCTTTAAGAAAGAGGAATTTGAAGCGAAGATCGGTCCGGTCGACTTTGTGCAGGATAATGAATCGAAATCGTCCTTTGGCGTATTGCGGGGCCTGCATTATCAGAAGGGTGAATACAGCCAGGCAAAGTTAGTTCGCGTTCTGAAAGGAAAGGTGCTGGATGTTGCTGTCGATTTGCGCCGGTCGTCACCGACTTTTGGAAAACATGTCAGCGCATTGCTCAGTGAAGAAAATAAAAGGCAGTTTTTTATTCCCCGTGGTTTTGCTCATGGCTTTGTGGTGTTGAGCGAAGAAGCTGTGTTCATGTATAAGGTAGACAATAAATATGCTCCGCAGGCGGAAGCGTCTATAATATATAATGATGAAACGTTAGGCATCGACTGGATGCTTGGGGAGTCGCAGATGCTTTTGTCGCCCAAGGATAAAGAGGGCATGGCTTTCAGAGATGCTGTATATTTTGAATAAACTCTAACAAACGATAGATATGAAAATAGCGATTGTCGGAACCGGTTATGTTGGTTTGGTGACTGGAACATGTTTTGCTGAAATCGGCGTAAATGTAACTTGTGTAGATACGAATAGCGAGAAAATAGAATCTTTGCAGAAAGGAGTGATTCCGATCTATGAGAATGGATTGGAAGAAATGGTACTTCGCAATGTCAAGGCAAAAAGGCTGAAATTCACGACTTCGCTTGAGAGTTGCCTGGACGATGTTGAGGTTATATTTAGTGCTGTCGGTACGCCTCCGGACGAAGATGGCAGTGCTGATTTGAGTTATGTGCTGGAAGTTGCCCGCACCATCGGTCGTAATATGAATCAATATAAGTTGGTAGTGACGAAGAGCACGGTTCCTGTAGGTACTGCGCGCAGAGTTCGTGCCGCTATACAGGAAGAACTGGATAAAAGAGGAGTGAACATTGAGTTTGATGTAGCTTCCAATCCGGAATTTCTGAAAGAAGGCAATGCTATCAGCGATTTTATGAGTCCGGACCGTGTAGTGGTAGGAGTGGAGTCTGTCCGTGCGGAGAAACTGATGTCGAAACTCTATAAGCCGTTTTTATTGAATAACTTCCGTGTTATTTTCATGGATATCCCATCGGCTGAAATGACGAAATATGCGGCTAACTCCATGTTGGCAACCCGTATCAGTTTTATGAATGACATCGCGAACTTATGCGAACTGGTAGGTGCCGACGTAAATATGGTACGTAGTGGTATCGGTTCTGATACTCGTATCGGACGCAAGTTCCTATATCCGGGTATCGGATATGGTGGCTCCTGTTTTCCTAAAGATGTGAAAGCATTGATCAAGACTGCCGAGCAAAACGGGTATACTATGCGTGTACTTCGTGCGGTGGAAGATGTGAATGAGGCGCAGAAAGGAGTCTTGTTTGAAAAACTGATGAAGCAGTTTAATGGTGATTTGAAAGGTAAGACCATCGCCTTGTGGGGATTGGCTTTTAAACCGGAAACGGATGATATGCGTGAGGCTCCGGGATTGGTATTGATCGATAAACTTCTGAAAGCAGGTTGTCAGATACGTGCATACGATCCGGCTGCAATGAATGAGTGCAAGCGTCGTATCGGTGATGTTATTTATTACGCCCGCGATATGTATGATGCGGTACTTGATGCTGATGTCCTGATGCTGATTACCGAATGGAAAGAATTCCGTCTGCCTTCATGGGCTGTCATTAAAAAGACTATGAATCAGCAAATTGTGTTGGACGGACGCAATATCTATGATAAAAAAGAAATGGAAGAGCTCGGATTTATTTATTCATGCATTGGTAAATAAGATAATTAGAGTATCTTTATACACAAAATTTAGACAAATGACAAAATATGTAGCGATATCGTTAGTAGCGATCTTGCTCGCAGCATGTAACAGCAGTAAGAATCCGCACTCTTCCTCCGGACAAGAGGAGGATTTGAGTGCGAAAGAACTGTTGCAAGGAATATGGTTGGATGATGAGACTGAGAGCCCGTTGATGCGTATAGAAGGGGATACCATCTATTATGCGGATTCTCAGAGTGCTCCTATTACATTCAAAATCATACGGGATACTCTTTATACTTATGGCAATGATACTACCTATTATAAGATAGATAAGCAGGGTGAGCATATTTTCTGGTTTCATTCGATTACGGATAATATGATCAGATTGCATAAATCTGAAGATCCTAATGATTCGTTATCTTTTGTCGGTCAGGAAATGATTATTCCCACCTATACGGAAGTAACGAAGCGCGATAGTATTGTGAACTATGATGGTAGCCGCTATCGTGCTTATGTATATATCAATCCATCCAAAATGAGGGTGATCAAGACGATATATACTGAAGACGGTATTAGTATGGACAATGTGTACTACGATAATGTGATGCACATTTGTGTGTATGAAGGCAAGAAGAGCCTGTTTGCCAGTGATATTACCAAGCAGATGTTTGAAAGTGTGGTTCCTGCGGATTTCCTGGTGCAGGCAATCTTATCTGATACTAAATTTGTAAAGGTAGACCGGAATGGTTTCCATTATCAGGCTGTTTTATCCATTCCGGAAAGTTCTATTTACAGTATAGCAAATTTGACTGTCAGCTTTAGCGGCAAGTTGGCTATTACTCCGACGAAATAACCAAGTGTTTTTTAGTTTCTTGCAGGAGAAGAGGGGCGGTTATTGCCTTTTTTTCCATTGTTGTTATTCCTTTTTCCTCCGAAGCTTCTTCTTTTAGAACTGTCACCTCTCTTATTGTTGTAAGAGCGGGGCTTGTATTCCGGTGCTTCTCCTAATTCGGCGGGAACGGGAATTTTATATATTTCTTTTTCAAGAAAGTTCTCGATGGATTTGAAGTTGCTCTGTTCTTTCTCGCTGATAAAGGTGAGTGCTACTCCGTCATTGTTGGCACGTGCTGTACGTCCGATACGGTGCACATAATCCTCGCTGTCATGGGGGACATCAAAGTTGATAACCAATCGGATGTCGTCAATATCGATACCACGGGCAACGATATCCGTAGCAACCAGAATATTGATTCTTCCGGCTTTAAATTCGTGCATGACCACTTCACGTTGTGCCTGTTCAAGATCCGAATGCATTTCTCCTACATTCAGTTTCATCATTTTCAGAGCCTTTGTTACTTCTTTAACCTTGATTTTGGAGGAAGCGAAAATAATCACACGTTCGGGTACTTCGTCAGTAAAAAGGCTGCGTATGATACCTAGCTTCTGATTCTCGTAACATACATAAGCTGCCTGGATGATTTTATCTGCCGGTCTTGAAACGGCAAGTTTGATTTCTGCCGGATTATTCAGAATTGTTTTTGCCAGTTGCTGTATTTTGGCAGGCATAGTTGCCGAGAACATGATTGTCTGTCGTTCTTTCGGCAAATATTTCACGATTTGCATGATATCTTCGTAGAATCCCATATCGAGCATACGGTCTGCTTCGTCCAGTATAAAATAAGAAACCTTGGAAAGATCTACGTATCCAAGGCTTAAATGGGCTATCAGTCGTCCGGGAGTAGCTATTACTACATCTGCACCTAACGTAAGTCCCTTCTTCTGTTGTTCAAAAAGGATTCCGTCATTTCCACCGTATACGGCAACACTCGATGCAGGCATGAAATAGGAGAAGCCTTCCATTTGCTGGTCGATTTGCTGCGCCAATTCCCGGGTAGGGGACATAATGACACAGTTAATGGCATCTTCGGGATGTCCTCCTTCGGATAACTTATTCAGGATAGGCAGCAGGAATGCTGCTGTTTTACCAGTGCCCGTTTGTGCAACTGCTATCAAATCTTTACCTTCTAGTATGATTGGAATTGCTTGTTCCTGTATAGGCGTGCACTCGTCAAATCGCATGGCGTCAAGCGCATCAAGCACATTTGCATTTAGTTTTAGTTCGGAAAACTTCATTACTTCTTTTTATTTGCCGACAAAGATAAAATAATTTTTGGTCTCAATTACATATTCAAATAAGAATCTTTGAATCCCAGGAAATAGAGCACTCCGTCAAGCCCGATGGTATTGATGGATTGTTTGGCATTTGCCACTACTTTGGGCTTTGCGTGGAAGGCGATTCCCAGTCCGGCGATTCCCAGCATAGGAAGGTCGTTGGCACCGTCTCCAACGGCTATCGTCTGAGCAATATCAACTTTCTCTACCTGAGCGATCAGACGGAGGAGTTCGGCTTTTCGTTTGCCGTCTACTACGTCTCCCAGATAGCGTCCGGTTAATTTGCCGTCTACAATTTCCAGTTCGTTCGCATATACGTAATCTATGCCGTATTTCTTTTGCAGATACTGACCGAAATAGGTGAATCCTCCGGAAAGAATAGCAATTTTGTATCCATACTTTTTCAGTACATACATCAGGCGGTCTACTCCTTCCGTAATAGGAAGGCTTTCTGCTATTTCCTGCATGACTGATTCATCCAGTCCTTTCAACAGGGCCACACGACGTGTGAAGCTTTCTGTAAAGTCTATTTCTCCACGCATGGCGCTTTCTGTAATGGCCTTTACTTCATCACCTACACCTGCACGGATAGCCAGCTCGTCGATTACCTCAGTTTCGATCAAGGTAGAATCCATATCGAAACAGATCAGACGGCGCATACGGCGGTACATATTATCTTGCTGGAAAGAAAAGTCCATCTCCTGTTCGCTAGCCAGCTGCATCAGTCGCTCCTGCATGGCGATACGGTCTTTCGGGGTACCGCGTACAGAGAACTCGATACAGGCACGGGTACGGGTATCCGTTTTGTCCTCATCCAAAGGGATACGCCCCGTCAGACGTTTGATAGCATCAATATTTAAGTCTTGTTCTGCTAGTACGCGGGTAGCGGCAGATATCTGGCGGGCGGACAGTTTGCGACCCAATACCGTCAGTATATAGCGGTTTTTCCCCTGCATACCTACCCAGTTCTCATACTGGTCGGTTCCTATCGGTTCGAAACGAATGGTTACTCCCAATGAAGATGCCTTAAACAGCAGCTCCTTCATAATGAATCCGGAATGCCTTTCTTCGCTTCTGAAAAGAATGCCTAACGACAACGTATTATGGATGTCCGCCTGTCCGATATCAAGGATAGTAGCATCATACTTGGCAAGTATTTCAGTTACGGAAGCGGTAAGTCCCGGACGATCTTCGCCGGTAACTCGAATCAGAATCAATTCAGTATTTGATGGTTGCATAAGAAAATAGACTTTAACGCTGCAAAAGTAGGGAAAAAAGTTCGTTTTTATGCTAAATAACATAAAAAGTTATACCCAAAAAGTAAGAAAATTGCTTGTTTTTTTGGAAGTTAATTTAATAATTACTTACCTTTGCACCCGGTTTCAAAATTAAAGGCACTGATAATCAGCGGATTCCTCTTCGCCTGATGCCTGAAAAGACAACGTTTCGGGAAGAAACCACTGTTTAAGGACAGTCCCGGATAGTATTAACTAAAACCGAATTACATGAAGCATGTAAAATGGATTTTTGTTGTATTACTGATTTGTTCCTTGACCGCTTTCGTTGAGAAAGACAAACCTACCGGAGGTTTGAGTGAGGGTGACGTAGCCCCTGATTTTAAAATCGAATCTGCGTCGAATGGGCAACCGGCTTTTAAGTTGGGTAATTTGAAAGGTAAATATGTGTTGCTTAGTTTTTGGGCAAGTTATGACGCGCAATCCCGGATGCAAAACGTAAGTTTGAGCAATGTGCTTCGTTCTTCCCGTAATGTGGAAATGGTTTCTGTTTCGTTTGACGAATACCAGTCAATCTTTAAGGAAACTGTTCGTAAGGACCAAATAGTTACGCCCACTTGTTTCGTGGAAACAGAAGGCGAGGACTCCGGATTATTTAAAAAGTACCGTTTGAATCGGGGGTTCACAAACTATTTATTGGATGGAAATGGTGTGATTATAGCCAAAAACATCTCTGCTGCAGATCTTTCTGCTTATGTAAGTGAGGTTGGTTGACAATCTCGAAAAGAGTAAGGAGAAAGAGGGATTTTCCGGATCACCGTTTGGTGACTAAAATGGAGAATAGACAAAAGAGGAAATGGATACAACAAAAAAGTTCCGCCTGTACTTGCTTTCGGCAAGAATAGGCGGAACTTCTATTTTAGATCTCCTGAATCTAAGTTTTATGTTTCCTTATTTAGGTGCTTTCTGATACAGATAGAATGCAATGCCTGCATAGAGGATATTGGGAATCCAGACTGCAATTGCAGGAGGCACGTTACCGTTTATGGCAAAGGTAGAAGTGATTGTCTGGAACAGGATATAAGAGAAACTCAGTCCTAATCCGATACCCAGATGAAGTCCCATACCCCCCTTCGTTTTTCGTGATGAAAGAGAAACTCCGATAATTGTCAGAATGAACGAAGCAAATGACATTGCAATTCGTTTGTGGTACTCAATTTCAAACTCCTTGATATTGGCAAATCCACGTCGTTTCTGCTTTTCGATATATTCGCTCAGTTCCGGACTGGTCAGCATCTCCTGTTGATTCTTCATGATCAGGAAGTCTGACGGGTCCATATTTATAATAGAGTCGATCCGGTCTCCTTTGGTGATCTTTTCTTTTAGTCCGTCCAGTTCACGTACCATATAGTCGTGAATGGTCCATTTGTTGACCGTTGTTGTATCGTAGGTGATACGGCGTGCCGTTAAGTGGGAAACAAGTTTCTTGTCGACAAACTTATCCAATGAAAAGCGGTTGCCGGTTTTCATTCCGTCATTGTAATTATCGATATAGGCTATGACACCACTGTCCACTTCCAGCTGCACGTTCCGGACCGAGTTGACTTTCTTGGGTTTGATGTATTTATCTTCAAAGTTCAGACGGGTAACACTGCCTTTGGGAATGATGAACGAACTCATCATGAATGTTGCCGCAGCAATGATGGCAGCAGAGATCATATAGGGGCGCATCATTCTTTTGAAACTCATACCGGTGGAGAACATGGCAATGATCTCAGAGTTCTCCGCCAGTTTGGAGGTAAAGAAGATAACGGCGATGAATACGAACAGCGGACTGAACAGATTGGAGAAGTAGGGGATGAAGTTCATGTAGTATTCAAAGATGATCTTGTCCCAAGGGGCTTCATGCTCCATCAGCTTGTCCATCTTCTCGTTGAAGTCGAACACCACCGCAATTGAGATAATCAATGCAATGGCAAATACGTATGTCCCCAAGAATTTCTTGATGATATACCAATCCAGCCGTTTTATTAATCGATTGCTTTTCATTCTTTATAATCTTGTTGACACTCTTTTTACCATCATCGGCTTCCAGGTAGAGAAATCTCCGGCAATGATATGTTTCCGGGCTTCACCTACCAGCCACAGGTAAAATGCCAGATTGTGTATAGAAGCAATTTGCATTGCCAGTAGTTCTTGTGCGTGGAAAAGGTGACGCAAGTATGCTTTGCTGTATAGCGTGTCTACAGCAGAAGCACCGTCCGCCTCGATGGGAGAGAAGTCTGTTTCCCATTTCTTGTTTCGCATATTGATGATGCCGTCTTTGGTAAACAACATGCCATTTCGTCCGTTTCGGGTAGGCATAACACAGTCGAACATATCGACTCCGCGTTCAATGCCTTCAAGGATATTTACGGGGGTACCGACTCCCATCAGATAGCGGGGCTTGTCTTTGGGAAGAATCTCGTTGACAACCTCTATCATCTCGTACATCTTATCTACCGGTTCGCCTACGGCCAGTCCGCCGATTGCATTGCCATCCGCTCCTTTGGAGGCGACGAATTCAGCGGATTGCTTACGCAAATCCTGATAAACACATCCTTGCACGATGGGGAAAAGAGACTGATTGTAACCGTATTTCGGTTCAGTTTCATTGAAACGCTGAATGCAACGATCGAGCCATCTGTGTGTCAGTCCTAATGACTTTTTGGCATACGCATAATCCGAATCTCCCGGAGGACATTCATCAAAAGCCATCATGATGTCAGCACCGATGGTACGTTCTATATCCATCACCTTTTCCGGAGTAAAGATATGTTTGCTGCCATCGATATGCGAGCGGAATTCGGCCCCTTCTTCCCGAAGTTTTCGTATTCCTGCTAATGAGAATACCTGAAAGCCACCGCTATCGGTCAGCATAGGACGATCAAAACCATTGAAGCGATGCAGTCCGCCTGCCTTTTCAATAACGTCCAGTCCCGGGCGTAAGTATAAATGATAGGTGTTGCCCAGAATAATCTGTGCCTGGATATCTTCTTTCAGTTCTGTTATATGCACTCCTTTAACCGTACCCAGTGTTCCCACAGGCATGAAGATAGGTGTTTGTATCTGCCCGTGATCTGTTGTTATCAGACCGGCACGGGCATTACTTTTAGTGTCTGTATATTGTAACTCAAATGTCATTCCTGGCTGGGTTTCTTTACAGATAAATCAATGGCATCCGCAACTTTTTCGTTTGTCAGTGCAATTGCGAATACTTCTTTTATGTCGTTTACATAGTGGAATTGCAGTCCTTTCAAATATATGTCCTGAATTTCATCTATGTTCTTTTTGTTTTCGGCACTCATGATAATTTCCTTGATTCCGGCACGTTTGGCGGCAAGAATCTTTTCCTTGATGCCACCGACAGGAAGCACTTTGCCACGGAGGGTGATTTCTCCTGTCATGGCAAGATTGGCTTTCACTTTCCGTTGGGTCAGGGCAGAAGCTAAAGAAGTGGCCATGGTAATACCAGCTGACGGTCCGTCTTTCGGAATGGCACCTTCGGGCACATGGATGTGTATGTTCCAGTTGTCAAAGATGTCTTCATTCAGATTGAGGATTGAAGCGTGTGCTTTGATGTATTCAAGTGCCAGCATAGCTGATTCTTTCATTACATCTCCCAGATTACCTGTTAGTGTAAGACGTGCACCTTTACCACGGCTCAGACTCGTTTCTACAAAGAGTATTTCACCGCCGACGGCAGTCCATGCCAATCCGGTGACTACGCCTGCATAGTCATTTCCCTGATACTTGTCACGTGTATACTCCGGTGCTCCCAGGAATTCATACAAATCAGTCGGTTTAATCTCTGATTTGGCGAAATAACCGTCTGTTGCATATTGACGGGCAGATTTGCGGAGAATCTTGCCGATTTTCTTTTCCAGTTCACGGACGCCGCTTTCACGGGTATATGATTCGATAATCGCTTCCAAAGTATCTTTCGGAATCTTGATATCCGTCTTTTTAAGTCCGTTTGCTTCCAGTTCTTTCGGCAACAGGTGCTTACGGGCTATTTCAACTTTTTCTTCTGTGATGTATCCGCTGACTTCAATCAACTCCATACGGTCGAGCAACGGGCCGGGGATCGTATTCAGATTATTGGCAGTTGCAATGAACAGTACTTTGGAAAGGTCATAATCTACATCCAGGAAGTTATCATGGAAAGAGGTATTCTGTTCCGGATCAAGTACTTCCAGCAAAGCTGATGACGGATCGCCCTGACGGTCGGCACTGACTTTGTCGATCTCATCCAGTATAAATACAGGATTAGAGGCTCCTGCCTTAATCAGACTCTTGATGATTCGTCCGGGCATAGCACCAATATAAGTTTTGCGGTGACCGCGAATTTCTGCTTCATCGTGCACACCACCCAAAGACATACGGACATATTTTCGTTTCAGTGCCGATGCGATGGATTTTCCGAGGGATGTTTTACCAACTCCCGGAGGGCCGTACAAACAGATAATAGGTGATTTCATATCGCCTTTCAGTTTTAATACGGCAAGGTGTTCCAAAATACGTTCTTTTACTTTTTCCAGTCCGTAGTGGTCTTTATTCAACGTCTTTTCTGCATTTTTCAAATTCAGATTGTCTGTTGTATAAACTCCCCAAGGCAGGTTAAGCATTGTTTGCAGGTAGTTGAGCTGTACGCTGAAGTCCGGTGATTGCGGATGTGTACGTTCCAGTTTCGCTAGTTCCTTCAGGAAAGTATCTCTGACTTCCGCATTCCAGTGCATTTTAACTGCTTTCAGACGCATCTCTTCAATTTCCTGCTCCTGACCGCTGCCGCCCAGTTCATCCTGAATCGTTTTGATCTGTTGCTGGAGGAAGTATTCACGCTGTTGCTGATCGATATCCTCACGGGCACGCATTTGGATGGATGCCTTGATTTCTGCCAGCTGTACTTCGCGATTCAAGACTTCCAATAGATGATAAGTACGCTCTCTTAGTGAGTTGATACTTAATAAATCCATCTTCTCATCTTTCTTGAATGGCAGGTTGGCACAAATGAAATTAATGAGGAACATCGGATTACTGATGTTTTTTATAGCAAATGACGAGTCCTGATGCATTTCTGATGATTTGATATAACGCATCGTCAAGTCCTTGCATGTTTCCACCAGAGCCTGAAACTCTTTATCGTCTTTGTTTGGAACATCTTCTTCCAAAAGTTCGACCTCGCCCTTCAGATAAGGGTGTGTATCTACAATATCTTTCAGACGCAGACGTTTCATTCCCTGAAGGATGACTGTTGTTGTCTGGTCAGGCATTTCCAGTACCCGTACAATTCGTCCGACAGTGCCGACATTGTGCAAATCTTCCAGTTTGGGGTCTTCCGTGTGTGCCGATCTCTGGCAAATCACTGCAATATCTTTGTGTTTCTTTTCAGCTTCGCGAACCAGCTTTAATGAAGCCTTTCTGCCTACTGTAATAGGTAAAAATACTCCGGGAAACAACACCATATTACGAAGGGGGAGAACCGGAAGAATATCACCGGATTTTATATTCACATCAAACACATGTTCGTCATTGCCATCATAGTCGGTAATCAGTGAGAAGCCGTTCTCACCAACTTCTTCTTCCAATAAGTATCTTTCTTTCATCTTTTCGTTTTAATTTAGTTTATGTCATACATAATATGCATAAATCGTTTGCAAAGTTAATTGATTCTCTTTAATAATAAAGCACAGTGTGGAATAAAAACACAAAAACAATGCCAAAATATCGGGCGTTAATGGATTTATTCCATAATAATTATTTATTTTTGACGGTTTTCAGCAAAGATCAGTAAAAAACAGGTTTAGATGGCTAATAAAATGGCGAATCCTTTCTTTCAGTTTAAGCAGTTTACAGTATGGCATGACAAATGTGCCATGAAGGTAGGTACGGATGGGGTACTCTTAGGGGCGTGGGCTTCTGTTCAAGGGGCTCATCGAATTTTAGATATTGGAACCGGGACGGGGTTGGTTGCTTTGATGCTGGCTCAACGTAGTATGCCGGATGCAAATATTGTGGCGCTGGAAATAGACGAAGCCGCTGCCGTGCAGGCTAAGGAAAATGTGGCCCGTTCTCCCTGGAAGGATCGGATAGAAGTGGTGAAGCAAGACTTTCTGTCCTATCAGTCTCCGGATAAATTTGATGTGATCGTTTCCAATCCTCCTTACTTTGTGGATTCGCTTAGTTGTCCCGACCAACAGAGAAGCATGGCACGGCATAACGATTCTCTGACTTATGAAGAATTATTGAAGGGTGTGGCTGATTTATTGAAGAAAGAGGGCACTTTTACAATCGTAATACCGACAGACGTGGCTGACAGGGTGAAGACTGCAGCTTCCGAATATCATTTATATGCAACTCGCCAGCTAAATGTAATAACCAAGCCCGGAGGAACCCCAAAACGGACCTTAATTACTTTTTCTTTTGACAATGGAGGATGTACTGTTGAGGAACTGTTGACTGAAGTAGCCCGTCATCAATATAGTGAGGAATATAAAGCATTAACCCGCGAATACTATTTGCACCTGAAATAATATTTTTGCACAAATAAAAAAGGAGCTACTTAAATGTAACTCCTTTTTTCGTCGGGGTAGCGGGATTCGAACCCACGACCCCCTGCTCCCAAAGCAGAATATTTTAGAAGGTTATTCGGCTACATATCAGTTAATTATAATGATGTGAGCTAACCATTTCAAAGATAGTTCAAAGAGCGCTATTTTGATGACCTTGTTTTTGCCTTTTCTAGTTCATAATTTAAGAGAGCTATTTCTTGCTTCTGAGCACTGTTTTTTCGCAGTACTTTCCGGAGCTGTTCCCGGAGTGATGTGATTATTTTGTCTTTTTCTTCCATATTCTTATCCTATTATTTATTGGCTATGGAAATACCATAATTTGATTAGAAGAGTTTTCTTCGCAAAAATCGTCACTCCATGTAATTCTAACTTCATATTGTTCTTTATATGAGTTGTTAATATATGAAATATCAAAATGCTGTGTAGACAATAGTTTAGCATAAGGAAAGAAGTCATCTTCTATATAAAAACATACATCTTCATTATCAACTATTTCGATATTTATATTTCTAGCATCAGATAGTCCAATGTTTTTCATTCTAAATCGGCGAGCTTTACCTATTTCTATAGGATCTAAGATTTCACAAATGATACGAGCTTTCTTTTTGTTTTTTTCTAGCTCTTCATTTTCTTTGATGATATAATCGTTAATTTGGGATTGTTGGTCATTGATTGTTTTTTGCTGCCTGTTTAGTCTTCTTGTATGATTGACATATACATATAAACTAAACAAAAAACTCAATCCCATAATGAGCCATTCAATCCAATCTTTTGTAGAAACATTATTCATTGTCTATATTTTAATAGAAAACATGGAAAATATTTATTTGGCATCTCTTATCGTCCTGATTATTGTACTATTATTTGCAGGCATTGCTTACGCTATAGTATATACATTGAACGAATTGTATGAGACTGCAAGTAGTCTATTGAAGAAAAGAATTATTGCCACCATATCAATTATATTGCTATTAAGTTTTTTGTATTCTTTACCTATATTCATCTCGCATTTTTAAGCATTTGCTTAAACTTAGTCACCTTATCCGCATTCGTGTCATCGAAAGATAATATTTTATCAATAATACATGAATCGTCTAAATCTTCATGAGCACTTGGAAGCCATCTACATAGATAAACATCTATGTCATTGTTAGATTGCCAATACATAACATAGTTTTCACTAGGTAATCTTTTATAAAATAAATCACCATGTTTCTGCGAAACTCCATAAGCCGCAAGATAAGATATAAGTAATATTTTAAAAAGGTAATCCAGTTATAGCTTCTAAACTATCATTATGAAAAATCTCTTTCATCTTATCAAACATTTCTGGTCTTTTCTCTATTATTGGATATATCTTGTCTATATAATTTGTCATAATCTTGTGGAGATTTATTTTATTTATCTTTATTGAATTCTCAGAAAGCATTAAATCAAGATCAAAATCAAGCCATATCTGCTCTATTGTTTTGTGAAAAGAAGATTCTTTGCTTTGGGATATAGTTAATTTCTCAATATTTTCTTTTGAAAACAATAAATCAAGACTAGTGTCTATTATGGCGTTACATTTTTCAAGGGGATAATTTCTCTCTTGATCAAAAACCACATTATCATAAAACATATCTTTAAAGAAATGTAAAAGCATTATATCTTGATTTTCAATAACTTCTTCATACTCTTTAGAGTCTTTTAAAACGTTCTTTCCAACAGCAGATAGCATTTCATTCATTCTTTGTGATATAATTTTTAATTCTGCTATTGCATCTAATGTTTCTGTGTTTTGTTTCTGAGTTTGTAATTGCTGTAAATAAAGAAAGAGCATCCCTGATATTTGACTTTCCAAATAATTTTCTATTTCTTCAACTTTATCAAATGTCTTAATAGCAGTGATAGCTTCTAGGATACTTATGAATCTAAAAACGTTTATATCATCTACATGAGCAAAGTTAAAAGGGGTCTTATCTTCAAATATTTTTTTATTTTTTTTATATGTTTGATATTCGGCGTATACATTTTTGTCAATGAAAACAAATGTGGGTATACCTGTATTAGCTGCAGTTTCATGCTCTTTTCTTGTTATTGAAACATAATGCTCATAAAGTTCCTTTTTTTCTTGAGGAACTTGTTCTCCAGTAACTACACTTCCATATCGCCCACCAACGATTAGAATCAGCATATGACAAGTTTTGACTTCATTATAACAAGATACGTCCAATGGTTTATTGAATTCAAAAGTAACATTGTCACTTTCAAATAAAACAGGTTCCATTCCAAAATTGGCTAGAAAACGTTCTATTCTCTCTCTTACATGCTTTAAATCATAGTATGTTGAACTTAAAAAGACTCTAGGTTTTGCCATAATATTATTTATATCTTGAGTTTTTATTAGTCTTCTTTCTTCACTCGCTTAGGATTATATGTCCTGTTTTCATGCAGATCATCACGCTTAATCACGTAATCACCATTATTATCCATTTCCTCAAAAGTTCCTTTATGTGGTTCTGCATTAGGATAAAGTCGCTCAACTTGAACACGGTCACCCTTTTTTGATATTTCTTTTTCCATATATTTTAACTTTTTAGTTAGGCAATCAATAAACTAGACTCCTAAATTCTTTTATTTTTGCTTCTTATAGGTTCCAGCTTCACTTCCAGTTTCGACTTTAAGAATCGTGCCTGATATCTTACAATCTAAATAATATGGAGTCTTTTCATCTGGATATACATCATAAATGTAGATTCTACCTTCCTCGATTTTATAATCGAACATTTGAAAGGAAATTGGACTAGCATTGCTGTAAATTCCAAAAGAGCCAGTACCATCCTCATCGAAACTTAATAATTTGTGCGTACCTTCGATTCCTGTTGACCAATAACCTATAATGTTATTGCTGTTAAGGTCAATCCAGTTATCCTCATCTTTACTACAACTGGTTAAGATAAGGATAGCAAAAAGTGTGAATAAAATGTTTTTCATGATACTAATATTTTATAAGTTGTTTTGTTTTAGTTTATTGAGGCGTTCTTGTCATTCTATAGTATCCTTTTCATATATTATAAGGAACTACATATTATTTGTTCATTAATACATTAATCAATCGTTTTATATAATGGCAGCTTTATGCCAAATACTACTTTGCATCGGCATAGTCGGCATTGTCGTCCTTTGGGGCAACATCTTTTTTATTTTCTTTCATCTGCTCTTTTAGCATATATATCAAATCATCAATTTGTTTATCTTTTCTCTCTAAACTATCAGCTTGTTTTTTTATAATATCAAATAAGTCAGCCGAGATAACAGTTGAATTTTCATCTAATTTAAATTCTTTTTGAAATCCAGCATCATTTAGCATCGGTCCAACACCTTTTAATAGCCAATCTTCATCAAACATACATGAAAAAGCAAAATTAAATTTTTTAATGAAGCTATCAGTGAAGTACTTTTCATTACCATTGAGAGCAGATGATACAGTTGCTTTATTCATTCGCATCCTATCAGCTATATCTTGTTGTTTTGATATCTCTCCAGTTCCCATAAGATATCGAATAGCATCCTTTATTCTATCTAATTTATCCATATTATATAAATTGAATACGAAAATAGTTTGTATTATAGTTTGTAATTACAAACATTATTTTTATATTTGCAGCGTAATCATTAAAACATTAAAGTTATGACAACACTTTTATTGACCTCTATCATCCTTGTATTCCTCCTTATAATATTAGGAATTACATTTCGGAAACCTATTATTCGTCTAATTCGTAAGCACCAGGATACTAAACTACGTAAATGGTGTGTGCAACAAGCAATTATTAGTAAAACCTTTGATTCTTACGATCCCTATACTGAAACCTATTACGCTTCATCTAACGCAGTAGCAGCTTCAGCCGAGAGGATCTATCTATTCATCAAAGAGTATATTACTTACTTATCAGATGAAGAGAAAGAAGCCATCTTTCCAGAGAAATACAAGAAAAAAGAAGATGGTTGACATCAGACAACTTTCGGTTTTGTATTAGTAGGCTTATGCTTCAACATATCCAATATTGTTTCGTATCTCTCTTTAACAGTTACACCTGAACCTCCTGAAAGAAAAATCTGAGTATAAGAGCCTCCATCATAGATGGATACTATATGTTCAGAAAATATGGTGATTTTTCCACCATCATTGTGAGTCAATTCTATTTTCATAACAGTTTCATTTAGTAAAGAAACGGAAGCCCTGCATCCGGCCTGAGAAACTCGATTCAGAGCTCCGTGTCTTTCGATTAAACATTTTAAAACGTAATCTTTAAAACATTACAAATATGAGCAAAAAAAATGGTTCGGACAATAATATTGTCCCAAATCTCAAAAAATTACCCCTAGCAGAGTATTTTGCAGCCTTACCAAAGGCAGAACGTCGTCCAGTTATCATATCAGCTCCTAAAGAAGATGTTATTACAGCTATTGTAGAAGCGACACAACGTAATCGTCATACAGTTCGTTGCTGGATGTATGGATATACCCAACCTAACAGTATGGTTGAAAAAAAGATTGTGGCTGAGATCTTACAATCAGATGTCGCAACCTTATTTCCTGAAAGAAAGGAGGAATGATTATGACTGGAATGGAATTTTATTTCACTCCTAAAGGTGAAGTTATGATTACCGATGAATGTGGTACGCGTCAATTGGAACAGTCAAATCGGGAGTTTATTTCCGAAATCATAACTCGAATGGGAATATTTTGGCCAGAAGCACTGGAGAAAGCATCATTGGAATATACAGACCGACGATATAATATCCCTTGGTTTGAATTTTCAATAGTACGTCGTTTTCTTAAATGTAATTTTGGTGAGTTCGATTCAACAATGGATATTGATCAGATGGGAAACTTTCACTTTGAGGAGGTCAAATGTCCGTTAAAGGGTGAATGCAAATATGAAGGAATAATCTGTAAACCAAAATTTAATAGTACGCTGTCGGAACGTGAGTTAAGCGTTATGCGATCATTTTATGAAGGGATGGAAGAAAATGCAATAGCAGATAAGTATTGCATTTCATTGGAAACTGTACGTACACATAAACGGAATGCCTTTAGGCGTATAGATGTCCATTCCTTGGCAGAGTTCTTTCAGTATGCTAGGAAAAACAATCTATTTCAATAACAAGTAAACTCTAAAATCAATATTAATCAGGCAGCATAGCATAGAGATGCAGATGTGTTTCAGTAAATCAGCTCAACACCATTCAAAAGTTTAACAAGAAACAGCCTATTAGAGATTATGGAAAATTGCTTCGAAATGATGGTAGCACGATGTATTAAGATCGGAACTGTTCAAACGTTGACGATGTTAGGACTACTCCCCGAAGTAGTAACAATATCACAAGCGGAAGATATATACGGAAAACGCCTGATTACAGAATGGCGCGAAAAAGCCTGGATCAAATTTTATCCGGCAAATAATAAGGAACGAGGGAAATATTATGTGAAGCGTTCAGAACTGGAAACAGCCAGCGCAATGATGGACTTACATAATAAAGTACCGGACAACATTATCAAACAACTAATGCAACTAGCCGTATGACCTACATACCGAAATCATCAGAGATGCTAAAGGCTCTACAGGAAAGCATTGGTAAGCAGCTTGATGCAAGAGAAGAACAGAAAAGGATATGTAGCTCTGAACCAACTCCTACAGAGGTGGCACCTTGTAAGATGGATATAACTAAACAACCTACTGTGGAGGATCTTCTATTAATGGAAGAATACAGCCGTGGAGTATATCAAGGAGACTAATAAATAACTAATATTTAAACAATTATGAGTAACATTATTGAAATTAAAGTGGAGGAGCTTAATGCACTTCCAGCAACGAAAATTGTCGAAAATGAAAATGTACAGACGAAATTTATTCAGATGTACAACGCTATTTGGGGTTCTCAGATGGGCGAACAAATATATCACAAGGAAGTATTCAATTTTCAGAAGGTTCTACGTGAAAACCCGTCCTTGGCGGAGTGTACTAAGATGTCCTTGTTTGGTTGCTTCCTAGATATGGCTGTAAATGGACTATCACTTGATAATACATCACATCCTCATTGTTATCTCATTCCACGAAAGGTAAAAACAGGCCAAAAAGATGAACGAGGATATGATAGATATGAAAAAAGAGCTAGTGTTTCTGTTACTGGTTATGGGGAACTGACTATGCGTATGCGTGCCGGACAAATAAGATATGCGGATAACCCGGTTATTGTTTACGAAGGAGATATATTCTCTATCAGTCTCGATAATGGTGTGAAGAAGATTACTTATTCAGCCGCTATACCTCGTAAATCTTCTAATGTAATAGGGGCGTTCATTCGCATAGTTCGTTGTGACGGATCTGAAGACTATCAATGGTTACTTGAAGGCGATATCCAGCGCCTGGCTAAGTTTTCAGCCAAAAACAACTCATACTACAAAGATGGACAACGAGTAGAAGGCAAAGCTAATGAGCTGTACTATTCGAATGGTGGCGGCATTGATCCCGGCTTTTTAGAAAATAAGATGATTAAGCACGCTTTTGATGCTTATCCTAAGGTCCGTACCGGAAAGTATACTATGATGGCTACAGAGCAGGAAGATGAAGAAGTTATCGACTATGGCATTGTAGATGAAGAAAAGGTGAATGAACCTGCTCAAACGGTAGATGACCCTAAGACTCCTTTCGGAGAAGAAAAGCAATTAGACGCTCCGGAACCAGTACAAGTAACAGTGTCTGAAGATGATGCAAACGGAGGATTCTAAGTATTTACTAACCAATTTAAGAAAACAATTATGGCAACAGAATTAATCAAAATAGATGAGGTAAAAAACATTCTTTCATCCTTTCCGGACATCATCGGAAGGAATACTAACTCTGTCAAGAAATGCAATGAAGCTGGTCAAACTCTCCTTGATACAATCGAAGGAGAAGGTATGAATGAAGCAATAGACCAGGCTGCAGCTGACTACTTGAAAAAGGTTAGTGTAACTATTAAAAATATGGATGAACGTCGTAAACCTATCACACAGATTTTTGATAGAGTGCGTTCTTTCTTCACTTCACAGGAAAAAGAGATTGATCCTAAAGATTCTACCACAATCCCCGGGAAGCTTGTAGCAAAACGCAATGAGTATGCTAAGTTCAAATATGAAGAAGAACAGAAAAGAAAAAAAGCGGCTGAGCAAAAAGCTCGAATTGATTCAGAGAAAGCAAGTTATCAGCAAGCAATTGAGAATAATCTCCTTTCTTATTTCAACCTGTATCTTTCATCTAAGATTTCCGAATTACAGAATATCTTCACAGGGCTTACTTATGCGAATTTTGACCGCGAAGTTATCGGTATTACCATTTTTCAGACTGATTATCCTAAAACGCATTTCGATAAATTTGTAGGAGATTCTGCTACTTATTATATCAGCCAGGATACAAAGAAGGAAATCCGTCAGAATGTATTACAGGGTAAATATGAGGAATATGCTCAGCTATATAAATCTAAACTGTCAAGCATCCGGCAGGACCTCATCGACCGCATTCCATCTAAGCGTAAAGAATTGGCAGAACTGGAACAACTTCGTCTTGCGAATGCGGAAGAAGCAGCAAAAGCGGAAAAGCAACGCAAGCAACGTGAAGCGGAAGAAACTGCAAGACAGATGGAAGAAATAAAGAAGCAGGAAGAAATAGCTAAGCAAGAGACTGCCATGAGAGCGCAGCAAAGTTCAATCGGTAGCCTTTTTGGGGCGGCCGCAGCGTCTATTGCGCCTCCACCGACAAACGCTAAGGTAAAAGAGAAGATTGTTGTGCTTCACCAACAAGGTTTTATTGAGATCTTTCAAATGTGGTGGATAAATGAAGGACAAACCCTGCCGATAGAAGAACTAGAGAAAATCTTTAAAAAGATGACCACCTATTGCGAGAAGCAGGCAAACAGCAAAGATCAAAAACATATCGAATCACAATTCATCAGCTATGAGGCAGATGTAAAAGCTAAATAGTTATGTCAAATCCCGATTCATATTATTCACGTACAGAAGTCAGTAACTCTGATCTGACAGAACTTAAAAATTATCTCTATCCCCGTGCTCAATACGGGGATAAAGAAAAGGCATTCAAGTTCGGTACTCTTGTAGACGCTCTTATCACAGAGAATGACCGTGTTCGGTATGACAAGCTGATGGTAGATGATTATGTGTACACGACAGAAGAATTTGAATTAGGACTTGAAATGCGTAAGGCTCTCCGGAAGGAAGCGGAGAAAGACCAGTTCTTAGCTGTTGTATTGGCACAGTCTGACACACAAAGGTTTATGGTTAATAGGCAGCAGGAGTTCTATTACGGGAACTTTGCTTATCACCTTGATACGCGGTGTAAGTGGGACTGGTGGCTATCTGCTTTCAACTTTGGAGGTGATTTAAAAACGACTTTTGCGGAATCCCAAGCGCAGTTCGATGAAGCTATTGATTTTTTCGATTGGGATCGTTCCCGTGCCTGGTATATGGATATTGCAGGAAGTGAACAGGATTTCATTTATGCAATCTCAAAAAAGAATTGCAAAATATTCAAGCATTTTATCACCGATCGTAGCCATCCTTCATATATCAGAGGAAAAGAGAAATACGAGGACCTTGCTTTTAAATGGTGGCAATTGATGGTCTGATTATATTTTATCATAAAAATAATATGAATTTACTTATTACATCAAAAGAACAGATATTGGCTGAATTAACCAATATAGATTCATTTCTCAATATTACTATGAGTGAAGATGCGGCAGAAGCTGTACAACGTGGCAATGATTTAGCTGTATATGTTGCCCGTTCCGGTAAACTGCTTGCAGACTCGAAATACTGGCTTAATGAGACAATGAAGTCCGAGGTTATGCAAACGCTCGTTGATACAGCTAAAAATGCGAAAGCGACAGCAACAGCGATAAATGCCCTAATCAGTTCTTTATGTCGGGAGGAACGATACCTCGTCGATTGGTGCGAACGTTGTAACCGGACGGCAACACATCAATTATCATGGTGCGTAACTGTGATAAGTAAAGCAAAAGAGGAAATGAAAATGGCCAGTATGTATAACAATAAAAAGTAATCATTATGAGAACCCTGAAAAGAATCACAATCGGGCTAGCCGTTATCGGTCTGTTTACGGCATTATCTTTTTCTCAAAGAGAAGATGCAACGACTAGAGAAATAACTACGGCTGCCGTCATGGGAGTTGTATCAGTATTTAGTATTATCACTTTATCAACTAAAGAAGATTATGGAACAAGTAAAAAATGAGATCAAGAAGGCGGTTATCAAAAAAGACCGCTTGAATGTAGTGTACAATGAGCGTTTCTCGGAAGCGAACTACACGAATGTAATTAACAAGAGCTGCGATCAGATCATCCACAGTGATTTAAGAGAAGCATTTAGCCGGCTTAAATTACATCTCGTTGTATTGTGTGAGCAGCCAGAGGCATCTAATATCAACAAAGATAGCTTTACTTCTCCGGGCTATGCAGAGACTCTGGAAAACTATATCATTACGGGCTATGCAAATGACAGCGTCGATGGTGTTTCTGGAATTACCATCATGGGAGCTAAACTTCTTCAGTCCGGCAAAGTTGTTGACCTGAAAATCTTTGTTCCTCTCCTTGATGCAGATTACCCTTATTATGAAGAATTGAGTATTGACGCTGCAGCATGTGATGCGGAAGTTGAAAGCTACCTATTTGAAGAAAAATGGGGAGTTAGACAAGAGCGGCTTGATTTCGAAACAGATGAACCGGAAGAGGCTGTCGTAATGGAAGAAGAAAAAACGAAAGGGAGGGGACGTAAGAAGCGATTAGAAACTCCTGCACCTCTTGACGCAACCGCATAATCAATCATCACAGGGGGATAATTCCCCCTGCTAAATACTCTGAATCATGAATATTGAATTAAAAGGAGATAATTTCGAATTATCATTCAAATATAAAACTTCAATAATAGATCGGGTCAGACAGATTCCCGGTAGACGTTTTGATGGTGCTAAAAAAGTTTGGATTGTCCCGACAAGGAGTAGGGTAGAGCTTGAAAGGATGATTTATCAAATACAGCAGTTTGAGAATATAAATTGGGTAAACGGTACAGAAAAAAAGGAGGAAGATATCGCTTATGATATTCCGGAACTGCCGGATCTAACCGTTCCGCACAATTTAAAGATTCAGCCTTATCCTTATCAGCTTAAAGGCATTGCACGAGGATTAGAACTAAAACGGTTTATGAATTGCGATGAACCGGGACTCGGAAAAGCAAATCCGCTTTATACGCTTATTGCCACCCCTTCAGGGTGGATTAAAATGGGAGAGATTAAAGTTGGAGACAAGATTTTTGCTAAAGATGGAAGTATTCAAACGGTAGAAGTAATTTATCCTCAAGGAATTCGAAAAACATATAGAGTTACCATGAATGATAATTCTCATGTTGATTGTAATCTTGAGCATCTTTGGTGCGTACGCGATCAAAACAGAAGAAGACGTGGAATGGGTTGGACGGTAAAATCATTGCAAGAATTGCTTTATTTGGGACTAACTAATAAAATGAATCCTAAGCGGGATGTTTCTAAAAGAAAGCCTTCCTTTAAATGGGAAATTCCTGTGTGTGATCCCGTTCAATATGCACATAAAAGGTTTATAATCCCATCATATACGATGGGAGCTATAATTGGTGACGCAGGATTGAATCATAAAAAAATACAGTTTAGCCTTCCTAGAGACAAATCTTTTATTATTGGTAAAATTAATAATGAGTTGATATCTGGGTTGAAAATAAGTTCATCTACTTATGATACTATTATACATTATGAAATCGTAAAAGATAGTAGTAAAATTCACCTGTATAGAGAAGAAATAAAAAGAATGAAACTTGAAATATTAAGTAAGGATAAATTTATCCCGAAGGAATATCTTCAAGGGTCTGTTAACCAAAGACTTGATTTGTTGAGAGGGCTAATGGATACAGATGGTAGCTGTATAAAGAATAGAACTATATTCCACACAACATCTGTCTTATTGGTAAAAGATATAATGGAGTTAGTTCAATCATTAGGGGGCATTGCCATACCTCATATGTATAATAGGACTGATGATGCTAAAACTATTGAATTCCAAGTTAACATTAGGACTGAGTTTTGTCCTTTTAGTGAACAATCATATAAAATAAAAGATTGGAATCGGAATAAATCTTTTCAGACTACACGCTATATCAAATCTGTAGAGTATATTGGAGACTTTGAACAGCAGTGTATTAAAGTGTCGTCACTTGATCATTTATACCTGACGGATAGCTATATAGTAACTCATAATACATTGCAGAGTATTGCAACAATTAATATCGCTAGTGCTTTTCCTTGTCTTGTTATTTGTCCTTCTTCATTAAAAATAAACTGGATGCGTGAATGGGAGAAGTTTACGGACAAAAAAGCAATGATCTTAACTGATAAAGTACGTGATACTTGGACTTTTTTCTTTCAAACAGGAATGCATCAGGTATTTATAGTCAATTATGAGTCTTTAAAAAAGTACTTTGTACAACGCATAAAAAAAGCCGAAGGCTGGACGCTGAGAGATGTGGAATTTAGAAACTCAATCAATTTATTCAAGTCAGTTATCATTGATGAAAGTCACCGTTGCAAATCAGCATCAACCCAGCAGGCTAAATTCTGTAAAGGAATATGCACCGGCAAAGAATGGGTGATAGAACTTACTGGAACACCGGTAGTAAATCGACCTAAAGATTTAATTCCACAGTTGGCAATTCTAAATCGTATGGAAGACTTTGGTGGCTATAAACCGTTTGTTAACCGATACTGCTCTGGGCAGAGAGAGGCTTCAAATCTGAAAGAACTGAATTTCAACCTTTGGCAATATTGTATGTTTCGTCGTGAAAAGTCTCTTGTTCTCACAGATCTTCCGGACAAGATACGCCAGGTTAATACTTGCGAAATTACAAATCGCAAAGAGTATATGGATGCAGAACGCGACCTTATTATGTACCTACAGAAATACAAGGATGCTGACGATGATAAGATAGAGAAGGCTCTGCGTGGTGAAGTCATGGTACGTATCAATATTCTTCGGCAGATCTCCGCACGTGGAAAAGTACGCGATGTTATTGAATTTGTGAAAGACTTCCGGGAGAATGGAAAGAAAATAATCCTCTTTTGTTCTCTTCATGAGGTTGTAGACCAACTGAAACGTTACTTTCCCACTGCTGTGTCAGTTACCGGAAGAGATTCCCAAGATGATAAGCAAAGAGCGGTTGATGCCTTCCAGAATAATCCTAAGACAGATATAATTATTTGCTCTATTAAAGCGGCTGGAGTTGGCTTAACGCTTACTGCATCAAGTAATGTCGCTTTTGTTGAGTTCCCTTGGACATACGCCGATTGTTGTCAGTGCGAAGACCGGGCACACCGTATCGGGCAAAAGGACTCTGTTACCTGTTACTACTTTCTTGGTCGGCGGACGATAGATGAGAAGGTTTATCGAATCATCCAGGAGAAAAAGAATATAGCTAATGCTGTAACTGGTTCTACCGAGGATATTGAAGAAAATATCGTCGATATGGTTGCACGTATCTTTGATACTGATTATGATGATGAATAATTTAAGTCTGCAAAGATATGAATCTAATCAGGCTGAACTGGTGACCAAATAATTTCTCCATTGATATATCTGAAGTGTATTGAGGAACGGTTTGCAACCTTCTCTC